>Ga0209909_100049_pt1 | contig 271421 bp, 271 predicted proteins | sample FECB22metaG_FD_188302 | JGI IMG/M metagenome (GOLD analysis project Ga0209909, IMG submission 188302) | Cyanobacterial communities from the Joint Genome Institute, California, USA - FECB-22 (SPAdes) (version 3) | ecosystem: Environmental > Aquatic > Thermal springs > Hot (42-90C) > Microbial...
CGACTATGCGCCGTCAGCCGGGCATTCTCATGCACGTTCATTCGGTCCTCCTCCGAGGCAAGGTCTGAAGTCTGCAACTCCAGCTTCCTCGGCCCGGACCGGATGGACAACCTATTGAGAGCTCACACCTAGAGCCTGATCGGCTGAGGTGGAACCGCTTCGCGGTTCCGCCGATGCCGTGAATCAGGCTCCAGCATGATGCTGGAGCGCATTCCGCGCTGAGCCGGACTGCGTCCAACTCAGCCGAATGCGCTCTAGGCCGCCTGATCGACCGGCTTGACGGGCTTCTTGACCTTCTTGGCGGGCTTTTCGGCCTTGGCGGGCTTGTCCGCCTTCTTCGCCGCCTTCTCGGCCTTGCGCTGGTCCTTCAGGCGCTTCTTCTCGGTTTTGGCGGCCAGTTTCGCCTGCTCCGGCGCGGCGTCGGCGGCGGCGGCCAGTTCGGACAGCATCTCCAGAAACGCCTCGCGCTTGCCCTTGGGCAGCAGGCCCATGATGCGCTTGTCGGCCGACTGCACCCGCGGGCGGGCGACCTCCAGCATGGCCGCCCCGTCCGCCGACAGACGAACCGCCATGGCCCGGGCGTCCAGCGTCGAGCGCTCGCGCTCAAGCAGCCCCTTGGCCGTCATGCGCGACACCAGGTCGGCCAGGGTCGACCGGTCGATGCCGGTGGCCTTGACCAGATCGGTCTGGGTGAGGCCGGCCTGGACGGACACGGCCTCCAGTACGGCGAACTGTCGCTGGGTCGGACCGCCCGAGCCCACTTCCTCGGCATAGACGTCCAGCGCCAGCTGGAGCGCGCGGTGCATCTGATGGCTGGGCGAGTCGGCCAGGGCCCCCTGCCGTCGCGCCTGCTTGCCGGACTTCACCATAAGCGCACCCCTGAACCCGAGTCGCCCCGAGGGTTAGCAGTCGCGTTTTACGGTTTGACGACGGACGAACCGCGGAAAGATCAAAGGCCCGGATCGGGCGCCGTGGGCGGAACGTCGTCGTCCTTGATCAGATGCTTCATGATGAAAAAGACCTGCCAGACGCCGAAGGCGGCCGAGGCGATCCACAGCCCGCCGCGGAAGGCGACCCAGACGTCGTCGCTCTGTGTGCGCCAGACGACCTCGTTCACGATCGCCACGGCCGCGAAATAGAGCCCATACCTCAGCGTCAGCCCGCGCCAGCCCGCCTCGGTCAGACGAAACGCGCTCTCCAGCAGGTATTTGAACGGATACCGGCCGAACGGCAGCGACCCCAAAAGCACCGCGGCCAGCAGGCCGTTCTGAATCGTCAGTTTCAACTTCAGCAGGACGGGATCGTTGAACACCAGCGTCAGCGTGCCGAACAGAAGGGCGAAGCCGCCGGCCAGCAGCGGCAGGGGCGCCAGCCGCCGCTCCGCGATCCAGCCCACCAACAGGGCGAGCGCCGAGGCGCCGACCAGCACCCAGGTCGCCTGGACCAGGGCCTGGTCGCCCTCCAGCCCCCGCACGAAGCGGTTCACGGCATAGGCCGCCATGAAGGCCAGCAGGGCGCCGAAATCCACCAGCTGACGCACGGTCGACGCCGGCTTGTTCGCCATCTCGCTCACGCCGCGTCCTCCAGTCCGACAAGCGAGCGGGAAAAGGCCCGCGCGTCGAAGGGTTGCAGATCCTCGATCCCCTCGCCCACCCCGATCAGCTTGATCGGCGCGTCCGACGCCTGGGCCACCGGCACCAGCACGCCGCCGCGCGCCGTGCCGTCCAGCTTGGTCATGACCAGGCCTGAGACATAGGCGGTGCGGCCGAAGATCTTCTCCTGCTCCAAGGCGTTGCGGCCCACCGTGGCGTCCAGCACAAGCAGGGTCTCGTGTGGGGCGTCCGGGTCGACTTTCTTCAGCACCCGCACGATCTTCAGCAGCTCGTCCATCAGCGCCGACTTGTTCTGCAGCCGCCCTGCGGTGTCGATCAGGACGACGTCGAACCCCTCCGCCTTCGCCCGCGCATAGGCGTCGAACGCAAGCCCGGCGGGATCGGCGCCGTCGCGGCGGCTTTCGAAGGTGGCCCCGGCGCGCTCAGCCCAAACCTTCAGCTGTTCGCGGGCGGCGGCGCGGAAGGTGTCGCAGGCCACCACCATCACCTTGGCCCCCTGCGCCGTCAGGTCGGCGGCGATCTTGCCCAGGGTCGTGGTCTTGCCCGAGCCGTTGACGCCGACGAACAGGGTCACGAACGGCCTGGGCCCTGCCAGGGGTTCATAGCGCGCTTCGTGGTTCACCAACTCGGCGTGCACCGCGTCGGCCAGCGCCTCCTTGACCTCGCGCTCGTTCGCCCCGGCGTTGAAGCGCAACTCGCGGAAGCGGGCCACGATCCGGTCGGTCGCCGCCGGACCCAGGTCGCTCTCCAGCAGATGCTCCTCAAGCCCCTCCAGCGCGGCCTCGCTCAGCGGCTCCTTCACGAAGGCCGAGACGACCTGTTCGGTCATCTGCTTCGAGGAGCGGGAAAGCCCCTCCGTCAGCCGGGAGAACCAGCCCTTCTTGGGTGCGTCGGTCATGGGCCTTGCCCTAAACCACCGCTCATCCCGGCGAAAGCCGGGACCCAGTTCTTTGGCCACGCCGTTTGTGCCTGTATGAGCATAGGTCGCGGCCCGAGGCCGAGCGCGTTGCTCTCACTGGGTCCCGGCTTCCGCCGGGATGAGCGGAAGAGAAGATGTCCAAGGCCCACCCCTTCTTCAGCCCCCGCACCCACGGCTTCGTGCGCGTCGCCGCCGCCACGCCGGTTGTTCACACCGCCGACCCGGTCGCCAACGCCGACGAACACCTCCGCCTGATCGAGCAGGCGGCGGCCCAGGGCGTGGACCTGATCGTCTTTCCGGAACTCAGCCTGACCGGCTACGCCATCGACGACCTGCACATGCAGGCGGCGCTCTTGGACGAGGTGGAGCGGCAGGCGCACAGGGTCGCCGAGGCGACGGCCAAGGCCGGGCTCGCCGCCGTCGTCGGCGCGCCGGTCCGCCACGGCGATCTCCTGTTCAACGCGGCCCTGGTCATGGCCGAGGGCGACGTGCTGGCCATCGTTCCAAAAACCTATCTGCCGAACTACCGCGAATATTATGAGAAGCGCTGGTTCGCCCCCGCCGTCCAGGACCGGACGCAAATGGTCAAGTTCGGCGGCCTGACCGTCTGGATGGGGCCGGAACTGGCGTTCCGCGCCAAGAACCGGCCGGGCTTCGTGTTCGGGGTAGAGGTTTGCGAGGACTACTGGGCGCCCCTGCCGCCCTCGACCCGACTGGCGCTGGCCGGCGCGCGCATCCTGCTGAACCTGTCGGCGTCCAACATCGTCATCGGCAAGGCCGACGAGCGTGCTCTGCTTTGCGCCAGCCAGTCCGCGCGGGCCATGGCGGCCTATGTCTTCACGGCCTCGGGCTGGGGTGAGAGCACCACCGACCTGGCCTGGGACGGGCAGGCGACGGTGCATGAACTGGGCGGCCCGCTGGCGGCGGGCGAGCGTTTCGGCCTGGACGGCCATCTGACCGTCGCCGACGTCGATGTGGACCGCATCGGGCTGGATCGCCTGCGCACCGGCACCTTCGCCGATTGCGCCCGGCGCGAGCTGCATCCGGATCAGGTCGAGACCCTGACCTTCAACGCCGGCGAGGCCGCGCCGCTCGGCGCCGACCTCCGCCGGCCGCTGGACCGCTTCCCCTTCGTCCCTGACGACCCCGCCCGCCTCGACCGCGACTGTTTCGAGGCCTTCAACATTCAGGTGCAGGGCCTGATGCGGCGACTGAAGGCGACCAACGGCAAGACGGTCGTCATCGGCGTGTCGGGCGGGTTGGATTCGACGCAGGCCCTGCTGGTCTGCTGCCGTGCCTTCGACCGTCTGGGCCTGCCGAGGAGGGGCATCCGCGCCTACACCATGCCGGGCTTCGCCACCTCGGACGGCACGAAGTCGAACGCCTGGGCGCTGATGCGCGCGCTGGGCGTGACGGCCGAGGAGCTGGACATCCGGCCGACCGCCGAGCTGATGCTGAAGGAGATCGGCCACCCGGCCGCCGACGGGCAGGCGGTGCACGACGTGACCTATGAAAACGTGCAGGCGGGGCTGCGCACCGACTATCTGTTCCGGCTGGCCAATCTGCACGGCGGCTTCACAGTCGGGACCGGCGACCTGTCGGAGCTGGCGCTGGGCTGGGCCACCTATGGCGTCGGCGACCACATGAGCCACTACGGCGTCAACTCCGGCGTGCCCAAAACCCTGATCCGCCACCTGATCCGTTGGGTCGCCGACACCGGCCTGGTGGGCGAGGCGGCCACCCCGACCCTGCGCGCCATCCTTGCCACCGAAATCTCGCCCGAGCTGGTCCCGGCCAGGGACGGCAAGATGCAATCGACCGAGGAGACCGTCGGCCCCTATGCCCTGAACGACTTCTTCCTGTTCCACGTCAGCCGCTACGGCTTCGCCCCGTCCAAGGTCGCCTTCCTGGCCTGGCAGGCGTGGAAGGATCGGACGACCGGCCACTGGCCCGCCGGCACGCCGGACGACGAAAGGGTCGAGTACGACCTGCCGACCATCAAGCACTGGCTGCGCAAATTCCTGATCCGCTTCTTCCAGACCAGCCAGTTCAAGCGATCGGCGCTGCCCAATGGGCCGAAGGTGGTGACGGGCGGCTCGCTGTCCCCGCGCGGCGACTGGCGCGCGCCGTCGGACGCCTCGGCGCGGGTCTGGCTGGACGAGCTTGAGGCGAACGTGCCGGACTGAAATGCCCCCGGCGCCCTTGGGCGTCGGGGAGGTGACCCAATCGCGACCGGATTTGACGCAGGCGTGTGCCAGGGTGGCGGGATGCGTCGCCTCGCCCCATCCGATGTGCACGGTGTGCACTCAGAATTTTCGAATGCACATTTCGACGATGTGCACGATGTGCACCCAATTTTTCCGGGTGCACATCTCGGCTCATGGCGCCTCCGCCAAGAACTCGAAGATCGCCGCCCGGGCTTCCGGCTCGTCCAGCATGGGCGCGTGGCCGACGCCGGGCGCCTCGGCATAGGCCATGTTCGGGGCGCGCTTGCGCATCTTCGCCACGTGTTCGGGACCCAGCAGCAGCGAGTTTCCGCCGCGGATCAGGAGGGTCGGCGCCTGCTTCGTCAGCCGACGGAACTGAGGCCACAACGGGGGCAGGAGGGCCTTCAGTCCCACCGCCGCCCGCACGGGCGCGGCGATCTCGGGATCGTAATCCGGGACGACGGTCCCGTCGGGCCGCTGGGTGAAGATCCGCCGGGCGAAGGCGTCCCAGTCGGCCGGGCCATAGTGAGGGAAGTTCGGGGTCTGGAACGCGGCGACGCAGTCCCTCGCCTCGACCCACGTCTGGAACACGGGCTGAGGCGCCGAGACATAGTCCACGATGGCCTTGAGCGCCGGCTCGCCCAGCTCAGGGCCGATGTCGTTCAGGATGGCGGCGGCTATCGCCCGGGGCTTGGCGCCGGCCAGCGCCAGGGTGATCAGCCCGCCCATGGAGGTTCCAAGGAAGACGGCGCGCGCGATGCCCGCCTGCTCCATCAGGGCCAGGACGTCCTTCGCGTAGATCGCCGGCTGATAGGTCATGGGGTCCGGCGCCCGGTCCGACAGGCCGCGGCCCCGGACGTCGAGGGCCAGCACGCGTCGGCCCGCCCGCGCCAGCTCCGGCGCGATGCCGCCGAAGTCGGCCGAGTTCCGGGTCAGGCCGTGGATGGCGATGACCGGCAGCTTCGCGGGTCCGGCGGTCGGCGCGTGGTCGCGGGCATAGAGGCTGAGCCCGTCGGGGCTGGTGAAGCGGCGGTCGACGTAGGGCTGGGTCATGACCCCACCCTATTTCATCACTCGCTGAAATCTAGCCGCCGAACAGCTCGTGGACGTAGTCGTCCAGGTTTCCGCCGTCGAACCGGAACCCCGGAATGCACGCCCGGCGCGCCGCCTCCTGGTCCGAAGGCTGGTCGCCGATCATGAAGGACCGGGACTGGTCGATGCGATGCTCGGCCATGGCGCGCAGGATCATGCCCGGATTGGGCTTGCGTTCCGGATGGTCGGGATGCCGCCAACGCTCGTCTGTGGCCTCGGCATGATAGGGGCAGGCGTAGACCGCGCCGATGATCCCGCCTTTCGCGGCCAAACGGCGCACGATCAGGGCGTTGAACGCCTGCATCTGCTCCAGCGAGAACATGCCCCGCGCCACGCCGGACTGGTTGGTCACGATGACGCAGAAGTATCCCAGCCGGTTCAGCCGCCGCACCGCCTCGGCCGCGCCCGGCATGAAGCGCAGCTGATCCTCCCGATGTGGATAGCCCACGTCCTCGATCAGGACGCCGTCCCGGTCCAGAAAGGCGGCGGGAACCACCGCCGCGTCGGTCGACTGCAAAACTCTACGCCCTCGCGCCGCACCGTGCGGCTCCCGGTCCTAACGCGGACCGTTGCAACCCGCAACGCGATGTGACGCCTTCGGATTTGGCGGTGGGAACCCGGTTCGCTATAGCCGCGCCGGAACCGTGGAGACTTCCGGCATGACGATCGCCTTCATCGACCTTCAGGCCCAGCGCCTTCGCCTTGACGGCGCCATCGAAGCGGCGGTCCGGGACGCCGTGATCGGCGGGGCGTGGGTCATGGGCCCGCAAGTGAAGCAGTTCGAGGAAGAGCTGGCGGCCTTCGGCCAGGCGAAGCACGCTCTGGGCTGCGCCAACGGCACCGACGCCCTGATCCTGCCGCTGATCGCCTGGGGCATCCGCACCGGCGACGCGGTGTTCGTGCCCAGTTTCACCTTCACCGCCACCGCCGAGATCGTGCCCTGGCTGGGCGCGACCCCGATCTTCGTGGACGTCGATCCCGACACCTACAACATGGATCCGGTGAAGCTGGAGGCCGCCGTCGCGGCGGTGAAGGCCGAGGGCAAGCTGACGCCCAAGGTCGTGATCGCCGTCGATCTGTTCGGTCAGCCGGCCGACTATCCGGCCATCAAGGCCGTCTGCGATCGGCACGGGATGAAGCTTATCTCGGACTCGGCCCAGGGCTTCGGCTGCACGATCGACGGCGACCACCCGATCAAGTGGGCCGACGTGACCACGGCCAGCTTCTTCCCCGCCAAGCCGCTGGGCTGCTACGGCGACGGCGGCGCGGTGCTGACCGACGACGAGGATCTGGCGCAGGAGATGGACTCCCTGCGCGTCCACGGCAAGGTCGTGGCCAAGGATTTGAAGGCCGGCGTCGCCGCGTTCGAGCATGATCCCAAGTACCTCGCCATGCGGATCGGCATGAACAGCCGGCTGGACACCATCCAGGCCGCCATCCTGATCGAGAAGCTGGCGGTCTATCCGCAGGAGATAGAATGGCGGATGCGCATCGCGGCCCGCTATGGCGAGCTGCTGGCGCCGCATGTCGCCGCCGTGCCGCGCGTGCCGGTGGGCAATGTGTCCAACTGGGCCCAGTACACGATCGAGCACGAGAACCGCGACGGACTGGCCGCGCACCTGAAGGCCCAGGGCGTGCCGACGGCCGTCTACTATCCGATCCCGTTGCACCTCCAGCCGGCCTATGCCCGCTTCCCGCAGGGCGCCGGCGGTCTGCCCGTCACCGAACGGCTGAAGGACGTGGTCATCAGCCTGCCCATGCACGCCGATCTTGACGAGGCGACGCAGGACAAGGTCGTCGCGGCGGTCGCCAGCTTCCCCGGCTGAGGCTAGAAGGGTCGCCATGACCGCTTCGCATCCCCCCCTGAAGGTCGGCGTCGCCGGCGCCGGCGTCATGGGCCGCAACCATGCGCGCGTGCTGGCCGACATCCGCGACTTCGACCTGACCCACGTCTTCGACGCCGACGCGACGACGGCGACTGGCGTGGCGGAGGTCTATGGCGCGGCGGGCGTGGACACGGTCCAGGCCTTCGCCGACGCCGGGCTGGACGCGGCGGTGATCTCGACCCCAAACCGCACGCACGCCGACGTGGGCGTGGCCCTGCTGCAGCGGGGCGTCCACGTACTGGTCGAAAAACCCATCGCCGCCACCGTCGCCGACGCTCAGCGCCTGATCGACGCGGCCCGGGCGAACGACCGGGTGCTGATGGTCGGTCAGGTCGAGCGGTTCAATCCGGCGGTCGAGGCGGTCAAGCGCGCCGTGGCCGACGAGCAGATCATCTCCATCCAGATCACCCGCGTCGGCCCCTTCCCGCCGCGCATGGGCGAGGTCGGGGTGGTCATCGACCTGGCCGTCCACGACATCGACATCATCCGCCATCTGACCGACAGCGAGATCGTCGAGGTCCAGCCCCAGCTGGCGCGCACCAAGGCCGAGCGCGAGGACACCGCCCTGCTGCAGTTCCGGCTGGCGTCCGGCGCCATCGCCCACATCACCACCAACTGGGTCACGCCCTACAAAACCCGCACGCTCCAGGTCGCCACGCCCAACAAGTTCGTCGTCGCCGACCTGATGACGCGCCAGGTCACGGAGTATTTCGGCCAGCAGCCCGACGGCAGCTATTCCACCCGCGGCGTCATGAGCTGGCCGGCGGAGCCTCTGAAGCGAGAACTGGAAGCCTTCGCCCACGCGATCCGGACGGGCGAAACGCCGGCGGTGACCGGCGAGGACGGGCTGCGGAATCTGGAAGTGGCGCTGAGATGTCTGGGGGTATAGCGGCGCTCGGTCGCGTGGCGTCGGCCCGTTCCTGGCCATAGGGCTAAGCCATGGCGATCAAGCGACGGTCGAGCGGCAAAACCCTTCTGGCGTTCTTGGCTTTGGGGCCACCAATCGGGGGCGTGGCCTTGGGTCTGAACTTCATCGCCGTCGACGTGCTTGATGGCGGACGATTCAGTTGGGATGCGTTCACGACCCTTCCTCTGCTCGCCATCGCCGCATACATCTACGGGCTGCTTCCGGCGTTTTTCACGGGCGTTATGGCCATGGGCCTGTCACCGAGGATTCGAAGCCACCGCCTGTGGCTTTGCGCGGTGACGATGACCGGCTTCGTCAGCGGCGTCGCCTACGTGTTCCTGTCGGTAGACTACGCCGTCATGTTTGGCGCCGTGGGCGCCATCGCGGCTTTAGGCTGCGGGATCCTGTCTCTAACTGTTCGACCTCTGGAGGCAGACGTCACCCCAGCACGCTCCTGACGTCCGTCCGGGCGAAGTCGTCGCCTACGTAGAGGAGCGGGCAGTCGTTGGCCTTGGCGGTGACGTAGCTGAAGCAGTCGCCGTAGTTCAGGTCGGCCTTATGGAAGCCCTTGCCCCACCGCTGGTAGGCGTCGGAAGCGGCGCGGGCGACCTCGGGCGTGACGTCGATGACCCTGATGTCCAGCAGGCTCAGAAGGATGTTCATCCCCGGCAGGGTGCGCTTCCGGCTGGACACGATCAGGCATTCCGTCAGCGTCCCTGCGGACATCAGGATGGGCTCATCCACCTTGAGCGCGGCCTCGCACGCCTCGCCCATCTCCTCCTTGCGCAGGATCGCCATCAGCGCGGAGGTGTCGATCGCGATCACGCGGGCAGACCGTCTTCGTCGTAAAGCCAATCCTGGCTGCGAGCCGCACAGGTCTCGTCGAAGACCACGCCCTGGAGCGCGACGTGCGCCGCTTCGATCGCTCGGGCGCGTTTCTCGGCAAGGCCGCCGGTGACGACGGGCTCGATGCGGGCGACCGGCCGACCCTCTCGGGTCAGCACTACGTCCTCACCCGCTTCGACGCGGCGAACGAGGTCGGTCAGGCTGACCTTCTGGGCGAATATCGGAATGCTGGTCATGACGGGCTCCGGTGACCGCAAGATGTGGCAGGCGGCGCGTAACCGCAAGTCACCCCACCACCTGCATCCCCAGCCACTCCGCGATCAGGGCGGGCTTGTCACCGCCCTCGATCTCGACCGTCAGTTCGTGCTTCAGCAGCCAGCGGGCGCCGCCCTTGTCCTCGGCCGACAGCAGCTTGAACCGTCCGCGGACCCTCGACCCGGCCGGCACGGGCGCCAGGAAGCGGAGTTTGTCGAAGCCGTAGTTGACGCCCATCACCACGCCCTCCAGCGGCTTCACCGCGTCATAACTCATGGCCGAGGCGAGGCTCAGCGTCAGGAAGCCGTGGGCGATCGTGCCGCCGAACGGCGTGGCCTTGGCGGCTTCGGGATCGACATGGATGAACTGCTCGTCCTCGGTGATCTTGGCGAAGGCGTCGATGCGGGCCTGGTCGATCTCGAACCATTTCGAGACGCCGACCTCCTGGCCGATCAGGGACTGAAGCTCGCTGGGCTTGGTCATGGGACGAACCGCTCCTGGATGATGTCGGCGAACAGGCCGGGATCGACGTTGCCGCCGGACAGGACCAGGGCGGTGGTGCGATCCCGCGCCTCGACCTTGCCGGCGAGCAACGCCGCCAGGGAGACCGCGCCGCCCGGCTCGACCACCAGCTTCAGCGTGCGGAAGGCGACGCGCACCGCCTCGGCCACCTCGGCGTCTGTGACGGTCACGACCTCGCGCAGGCGGCGATTGATCGGGAAGGTCAGCTCGCCCGGACGGTCGGTCATCAGGGCGTCGCAGATGGACGGCTTCTCGACCGGCGGATGCGTCATCCGCTCGCCGGTCTCCAGCGAGCGGCGCGTGTCGTCATAGGCGACGGGCTCCACCCCGATCACCGGCACGTCGGGCAGAAGCGCCGCCATCGACAAGTTGATGCCGGCGATCAGCCCGCCGCCCGAGGCCCCGCACAGCAGTTGGTCGATCCCGGCGCCGATCTCCGCCGCCTGCTCGATCACCTCGAGCCCCGTCGTGCCCTGGCCCTCGATCACGAAAGGGTCGTCGAACGGGCGGACCAGGACGCTGCCGCGCGTCCGTGCGATCTCTTCGCCGATCTGCTCGCGGCTCTCGCGATAGCGGTCATAGCTGCGCACCTCGCCGCCGAAGGACAGGACGCCCTCAACCTTCACCCGCGGGCTGTCGGCGGGCATGACGATGATCGCGCTCGTCCCCATCATCTTCGCCGCCGCCGCCACGGCCTGGGCATGATTGCCGGAGGAGTAGGCGACGACGCCGCGCTTCAGCTCGTCCGGCGTCAGCCGGCTGATGCGGTTCCAGGCGCCCCGGAACTTGAAGGCGCCCGCGTGCTGCAAGTTCTCGCATTTCATCAGAACGCGCCCGCCGAAGCGGTCGTTCAGAGCGGGGCTTTCGACCAGGGGCGTGCGGACGGCGACGCCGGAGAGCTGGCGGGCGGCGTCGCGGACGCCGTCGAAGGAGGCGGTGTGCATGGGCCCCTCTTAACCTCTCCGCTGATGCTTGCGAAAGGCGCCCTAGAAGGAGCGCGGACGTCCACGTCCGCGATGGGCTGGGCGCGTTTCGCGGACCTGGAGGTCCGCGCTCCTTTTCGCGTCCGGCCGGCCGCTCTAGCATCGCCTCATGACCCAACTCATCCTCGCCATCGACCAAGGCACCACCTCGACGCGCGCCGTCGCGTTCGAGACGGCGCCGGAGGGCGGGCTGCGCCCGGTCGCGGTCAGCCAGATCGAGCTGGCGCAGCATTTCCCGCATCCCGGCTGGGTCGAGCATGACGCGGCCGAGATCTGGAACGCCACGCTGCAGATCTGCCGCGAGGTGATCCGCAAGGCCGGCGGCGTCGGCCGCTTCGCCGCCATCGGCATCACCAACCAGCGCGAGACGGCGGTGATGTGGGACGCCGCGACGGGCGAGCCGCTGCACAGGGCCATAGTCTGGCAGGACCGGCGCACGGCGGACGTCACCGGCAAGCTGGCGGCGGCGGGCCACGAGCCCATGGTGCAGGCGGCGACCGGCCTGATCCTCGATCCCTATTTCAGCGCCTCCAAATACGCCTGGCTGCTGGACGCCGTGCCGAGGGCGCGGGAACGGGCCGAGGCGGGCGAGGTCAAGCTGGGCACCGTCGAGTGTTGGCTGATCTGGAAGTTGACGGGCGGAGCGAGCCACGTCACCGACGCGACGAACGCCAGCCGGACCTCGCTGATGGACCTGACGACGCGCCGGTGGCGGTCGGACCTGGCCGAGCTGTTCCGCGTGCCGCTGAATGCCCTGCCCGAGGTCCGCGCCTGCGCCGACCTGCTGGGGATCTGCGAACCTTCCGTGCTTGGCGCGGACCTGCCGATCCACGGCGCGGCGGGCGATCAGCAGGCGGCGCTGGTCGGCCACGGCGCGCTGAAGCCGGGCGAGGCCAAGATCACCTACGGCACCGGCGCCTTCCTCGTGGCCAACGTCGGCGAGGCGCCCGTCGCCTCGACCAGCCGGCTGCTGGGCACGCTCGGCTACGACGTCACGTCCCGTGCGGGAGGTCAGGTCGCCTATGCGCTGGAGGGGTCGATCTTCTCGGCCGGGTCGGCGATCCAGTGGCTGCGCGACGGGCTGGGCGTGCTGGAGGAGAGCCGGCGCTCCGAAGCGATGGCGCAGGGGCTGAAGGACAACGGCGGCGTCTATCTGGTGCCCGGGTTCACGGGCCTGGGCGCGCCGTGGTGGGCGCCGGACGTGCGCGGCGCCGTGGTCGGTCTGACCCGCGACTCGGGCCCGGCGCATTTCGTGCGGGCGGCGCTGGAAAGCCTGGCCTATCAGACCCGCGACCTGCTGGACGCGCTGGAGACGGACGGGGCCCCGCCGCTGGAGGTGCTGAAGGTCGACGGCGGCGTCACGGCCAACGCCTGGGCCATGCAGTTCGTGGCCGACGTCTGCGGGGTGACGGTCGAGCGCCCGGCGTTCCAGGAGATGACCGCGCTGGGCGCGGCCAAGCTGGCGGCGCTGGGCTTCGGCCTGATCGGCGATCTGGAGGATCATCCGGTGGAGGCGCCCGCGCGCTGGACGCCCCGCATGGGGCCGGACGAGCGCGAACGTCTGCTGAAGGGCTGGCGCGCGGCGGTGAAGGCGGCCATCGTCGCCGTGCCATGACCGACGCCTCGCAGACAGACGCCCAATCGACCTTCTCCGGCACCCGCGAAGTCGATCCGCGCCACGCGCTGGACGTCGCCGCGCTGGACGCGTGGATGGCGGCGAACGTCGAGGGCTATGCCGGGCCGCTGACGATCCGCCAGTTCAAGGGCGGCCAGTCCAATCCGACCTATGAGCTGACCACGCCGGGCCGGACCTACGTCCTGCGCCGCAAGCCGCCCGGCGCGCTGCTGGCCAGCGCGCACGCGGTGGACCGGGAGTTCACCGTCATCTCGGCTCTGCACGCGCAGGGGTTCCCGGTGGCGCGGCCATACGCTCTGTGTACGGACGATGCGGTCGCGGGCTCCATGTTCTATGTCATGGAAAAGGTCGAGGGGCGCGTGCTCTGGGACCTGAAACTGCCCGGCATGGCGCCCGCAGAACGACGCGCGATCTATGAGGCCCAGATCGACACGCTGGCGGCGCTGCACGCCTTCGACCCCGCCGCCGTCGGGCTGGAGGCCTACGGCAAGCCCGGCAACTATTTCGAGCGTCAGGTCGGGCGCTGGACCAAGCAGTATCGGGCGTCGGAGATCGATCCGATCCCGGCCATGGACCGGCTGATCGACTTCCTGCCCGCCACCCTGCCGCCCCAGGGGCCGACGCGGATCGTGCACGGCGACTTCCGGCTGGACAACCTGATCCTCGCGCCGGACGCGGCCGAAGTGAGGGCCGTGCTGGACTGGGAGCTGTCGACGCTGGGCGATCCTATGGCGGACTTCTCCTACCTGCTGATCGCCTGGGTCATCCCGGCGACGCAGAGAAACGGGCTGGCGGGCGTGGACGTCGCGGCGCTGGGCATCCCCTCGGTCGAGGAGACCGCTGCCCGCTATGCTCAGAAGGCCGGCATCGCCACGCCGGCCAACCTCGATTGGCTGTTCGCCTACAACCTGTTCCGGCTGGCCGCCATATGCCAGGGCATCGCCGGCCGCGTCCGCGACGGCACCGCCGCCAGCGCCCACGCGAAGTCCATGGCCGCGCAGGTGCCCATGCTGGCCGAAGGGGCGTGGAATTTTGCCAGGAAAGCTGGGGCTTGAAGCGGGCGTGGGGTGTGGGGTGTGGGGTGTCGCCCGGCCTCAGGTCTGAAGATTATGGGCGGCGGGGAGCAGGTCGTTTTTTTTGGCTCTGTTCCCGTTGAGTGTTGGTGGCCCGGTCGCCAAATCTTTCGTCATTCCGGGCGAAGAGGCGAAGCCTCGAAGACCCGGAACCCAGCGGCGCGCGAGAGCGCGAACCTGTCGGGAGCGCAGGTGTTCGCCAACTGGACGGAAACGGGGTCGTCGGCGTTTCGCCGCCGTCGCGGCGCCGCTGGGTTCCGGGTCTCCGCTTCGCTGCGCCCGGAATGACGAAAGATTTGGCGACCGGGCCACCAACACTCAACGGGAATACAGCCTTTTTTAACCCTACACCCTACACCCCACGCCCTACGCCCCGCACCCCAAGTCACGGCGTTCCCACCAGGGTGAACGCCGCCCAGTAGGCAGGGTGCCGCCAGCGCGCTTCAGCGCGCACCGCCAGCGAGGCGTCGCGCAGCGCGCGGGCGCGGGCGGCGGGGTCGGCGACCATGGCGTCGAGGCCGGAGAAGGTGCGGCCGATCAGGGCCTGGGTGGCCTTGTCCGACACGGCCCAGTGCGACACCAGCACCGCGCGGCCGCCGGCGTAGAAGAAGGCGCGGGCCAGGCCGGACAGACCCTCCGCCCCCGGACGGCCGTCGGGCGCGGCCGTGTTGCAGGCGGAAAGGACGACGAGGTCGGCGTTCAGGCGCAGGCCCGCCGCCTCCGACGCCGTCAGATAGCCGTCGTCGATCTCCGTCGCCGTCTCGGGCGGCGTCAGGACCAGTCCCGGCTCGGCGAAGGCGGCGCCGGCCATCAGGCCGTGGGTGGAGAAGACGACGAAGCGCGCGCGCGACAGGGCCTCGGCGTCGGTCGCCTTGACCGCCGTCTCTGTGGCCGCCGCGCCGATGCGGACGACGCCGGACGGATAGCCTGCGGCCAGGGCCTCCAGCTCGGCCTTCGATCCGGGCAGGGACGGCAGGGCGCGCAGCTTGGCCGGGTCGGCCAGGGCGCCCTCGCCCCGCACGGCATCGGCGTCGGTCGGAGCCCCGCGCGGGCCCGACACGGCGGCCCCGCCCAAGGTCGGCGCGCCATAGGCGACCAGAGGCAGGCGGGCGCCCGTCTCGCGGACCTCGGCAGCGGCCGTCAGGGCCGGGGGACAGCCGGGGTGTCGGGCCGTGCCGACGACCAGATGGCAGCGCAGCGACTTCAGGCTGGACGCGGCCGGCAGGGTCGCCAGGGCATAACGGTCGATCAGCCAGCCGGCGTCGTCCGCCCCGCCAGGCGCGGCGGTGGAAAGCACCGCCAGCGGCAGGCCGGTCAGCGGGCCGGACACCACCGACAACAGGGTGGTCTTGCCCTCGAAGGCGCTCTCGACCGGTTCGATCAAGGATTTGTACAGACGATGCGCCTCGGCCCGGTCGAAGCTCAGGCCGCCGCGCCCGGCATAGATCATGGGATCGACCACCGGATCCCCCTCGTCGCGGCGGGCGCCGGCGGTGGTCAGGGTCGAGCGCAGACGGCCGACCGACCGCGTCATCTCCGCCTCGCCCAGATCGGCCGCGCGGGCCCAGACGACTTTGTCGCGTGAGATGCCCCACACGTAGGTCGCCTCGGGATTGACGAGGATCAGCAGCAGGGCCTCGTCGGGGTTCAGCAGGGCTTGCGTCTCGGCCACCGACAGGGCCCGCGGCGCGACCAGTTCGGCATAGGCCGGGAAGCGGGCGTCCAGCTCGGCCTCGACCGCCTTCAGCGCGTCCAGCCCGGCCTCATAGGCGTCGGTCAGCTCGGCGCGGCGGGCGCGGGCGGCGTCGCCGTCGACGCCGTACAGCGTGGCCAATTCCCGCTCCTGCGCGTCGCGTTCAGCCAGCCGCCGCTCGCGCCGTTCCGCCAACATGCCCAGCTCGCCCTGTCCCTCGGCATAGCGGGCCGAGACACGGGCCAGGGCGTCGGCGGCGTCGGACGACATGGCCCACTGCGCCGCCTCATAAGCCTCGGCGCGCAGGGCCTCGGGGCTGTTCGCGGGATCCTGCGTCGCCGCCGCGCCGGCCAGCGCCAGGGCGGCGCCGATGATCAGGCCGAGGCGGATGGAGGGACCGCGCATCAGTTGCTCAGGATTTGGACGCGGCTCCAGACGCCGCCGCCGTTGGTGACCTCGATCCGCACGCGCCCGACGCGGGGCCGCACGGTGCAGACCGGATAGTGATCGACCACGCCGCTGCGGCACAGCACCCGACCGGCGGAATCCCGGACCGACAGGTCCAGCGGCACGTCGCCGTCGCCGATGGCCGCCACGCGCAGGATCTCGTTCGGGCGAGCGATCACGTCGAAACCGTAGGCCTCTCGCGCCCGCATGGTCTTCACCGTGGCGATCGGGCCGCGGCCGTAAGGGCTGGCGACCACGCCGCGGGTCGGATCCTGACGCACCACGGCGATGGCGGCGGCATAGGCCGGGTCGTCGCCCGACATGGCGAGCGCCTCGTCCAGCAGGGCGTCGGCGGTGAAGAAGGGGGCGGCCTCGCCCTGGGCCTGCAAGGGCACCTCGGCCACGATGCGCGCGGCCAGGATCAGGGCGCCGGGGTCGTCGCGCTCTCGCCCCCAGTCGGCCAGCTGGGCGGCGGTGGCCAGCCGGGCCACGCCCTGGGCGGCGCCGGGTTCCTCCTGCGCGACGGCCCCGACGGCGGCGCCGGCCCACAGCATGACCGCCGCCACCCCGGCCCTCAGACCCGCGCCCACGCCCATGCCCCAGCACTCCCGTTCACCGACCATCATGCCGTGACAGCCGAGGGGCGCAAGCCGCGCCAGTGATGGAAGCTGATTATCGGGGTGGGGATGGGGGATTGGGGACTGGGGACTGGGGACTGGGATCGGCATTTGAGCGGCGGCGGTCTAACCAGGCTCGATCCCACCAGTCCCCAATCCCCAGTCCCGACCCCTACCGCCTCGCCGCCCCCAGAATCCGCCGGTCGGCGCGGGACTGCACCAGAACCGCCACGCCGTCGCCGGCGTCCAGGCCCTCGGGCAGGGCGTAGACCTCCGGCCGGCCGGTCCAGGCGCCCAGGCGGGCCACGCTGCGGACCACGTTGACCTGACGCACCGTCTTGCCGCGGTTGTCGCCGGCGCCGACCCGCACGCTCTGCACCCCCGGCGTGAAGATGACGGCCACCACCTCGGCCCCGCCCTCCGGCACGCGGCCGGAGCCGACGCCCACGCGGTCGGAGCCGTCGCGGAACTCGACCTCCGGCGGCCAGTCGCGGCGCGCGGCCTCTTCCGCCACCACGGCGTCCAGCGGGGCGGACGCGGCGGCGACCGTGCGGCGGCCGTCGACGATGACCTGGGGCGTCGCGGGCCCGCGCAGGCGCAGGGCCTGGACATAGTCGCGCTGGCGGGCGGTGAAGGCGGGCTTGGCCAGGGTGTCCTTCCACCCCAGCCAGTCCCAGTAGTCGACGGGCCAGGTCAGCAGGATCACGCCCGCCTCGTCGGCGAGCGGCTCGACCACGCCGTTGGCCTCCGGACAGCCGGCGCAGCCCTGGGCGGTGAACAGCTCGACCACCACGGTCTCGGCCGCCGCCGTCGCGACGCGCGGGCGCGCGTCCGTCTGGGCCGACGTCCGCGCGCCCCCCAGAACCAGCGCGGCGCAGGCCGCGGCGACGATGCCCCCGATCCTCATGGGGCCGGACCCTATCGCCCCGAGCGAAGCGCGCCGCTCATATTCCCGTGAGCGGAACGTGAGGGCTGTGGATGACAGCCTTCGTGGAGCGCGGACCTCCAGGTCCGCGAGGCGGCAAGACGCGGACCTGGAGGTCCGCGCTCCCATCATTTCAGTCCATCAGCTGCTGGGCCAGATAGACGTAGTGCCGGGCCCAGCGGCGGGCGTTGGCGACCGGGTCGGCGTCGTTGGAGTGGCCGCCGGCCATGTCCTCGAAATACAGGTGGTCGTGACCCTGAGCCGCCAGCCGCGCCGCGAACTTGCGCGAATGGCCCGGATGCACGCGGTCGTCGCGCGTGTTGGTGGTGATGTAGACGCGCGGATAGTCCGCGTCCGGACGAAGCCGCTGATAGGCCGAGTACCGCGCGATGTATTCCGCCTCCTCCGGTATGCGCGGGTCGCCATACTCGCCGATCCACGAGGCGCCGGCCGGCAGCAGGTGATAGCGCAGCATGTCGATCAGCGGGCTTTCGATCACCGCCGCGTTGAACAGGTCCGGCCGCTGGGTGATCGACACCGAGGTCAGGACGCCGCCGTTCGACCGGCCGTAGATGCCCAGCCGACGCGGCGAGGTGATGCCGCGGTCGATCAGATCCTGGGCCACCGCGGTGAAGTCGTCGAAGGCCAGCTGGCGGTTCTCCTTCAGCACCGCCTGGTGCCAATCGGGCTCGAACTCGCCGCCGCCGCGGATGTTGGCCTGGACGAAGACGCCGCCGTTCTCCAGCCACAGCTTGCCCATCTCGGGCTTGTAGGCGGGCGGGAAGCTGACCTGGAACCCGCCATAGCCGAACAGGATGGTCGGCGCCGTGCCGTCCATCGCCAGATCGCGCGGCATGACGACGAAATAGGGGATCTTCGTCCCGTCCGACGACGTGGCTTCGAACTGCTGGACCACATGGGTCGAGGCGTCGAACTTGGGCGCGGCGGCCCGGAGGGGGGTCTGGCTTCCGGCCGCGACGTCTAGCAGTCCCAGCGAGGGCGGCGTTAGGAAGCCTTGGGTGGAAACGAATTGGCGGCCGGACGCGCGGGAGCTGTCGCCAAGAGCAACGGCGGAATTGGCGGCGACGGGCACATCAGTCCGGTCCCATCCTCGCTCACCGCGGTTCCTGAAGGTGGCGACGCGCCCCACGACGTTGTCGTTGAACGCGACCGTCACTCGATCGTCGAAGACGGTCACGGCCGCGACTGATTGCCGGGCCTCTGGCACGAAGATGACCGGGGAAGTGCCGAAGACCTCGACCAGACCTGGCTCGGCCGCTGGAGCCAAGGCTTCGATAGGGACAGCGAGGAGACTGCCCGCCTTGACCGGCTGAGGATCGATCCACTCCCCATTCTCCCGGCTGGCGGACAAGGCCCAGTCCTGATCGAGGGAGAATACGAGTTGTTTGCCGATCACGCCCTCAAGAGACACGCGTTCCGGCAGGCCCAGCTTCACCGGCGCGCCGTCGCGCCACCACCACCGCTCGCTGCGGAAGGTGTCAAGCGGGCGGTTGAAGATCACCGCCTGCACCGCGCTGTCGGCGTCGCGGAAGACGGAGGCGGAGACGCCGTAGCCGCCGTCGGATTGATCGCCGCGATAGACCTCGGTCGCCTGGGCGAGGGTCTGACCGCGCTTCAGTGATTTGACGATGTAAGGATAACCTGACTCCGTCAGCGTCCCGGGTCCGAAATCGGTGGCGACCAGGAGTGTGTCGCGGTCCAGCCAGCTGAGGCGGTGCTTGCCCTCGGGCAGGACGAAGCCGCCCTCGACGAAGGCCTTCGTGGTCAGGTCGAACTCCCGCACCACCACCGCGTCCTTGCCGCCGTCGGACAGGGAGATCAGGCAGCGCGTCTCGTCCGGCGCCAGGCACGAGGCGCCCTTGAACACCCAGTCCTTGCCCTCCGCCCGGGCCAGTGCGTCGACGTCCAGCAGGGTCTCCCAGCGCGTGTCGGCCGACGCATAGGACTCCAGCGTCGTGCGCCGCCAGACGCCTTTGGGATTGGTCGCGTCCTGCCAGAAATTGCCGATGCCCTCGCCCAGGAAGGACGGCGTCGGGATGCGGTCGGTCGCCGTCAAGATCGCCTCGGCCTCGGCCCGGAAGGTCTCATAGCGCGGGTCGCCGGTCAGCGCCGCCAGCGCCTTGTCGTTGGACGCCCGCACGAAGGCCATGGCCTCGGCCCCGTCGACCTGCTCCAGGGCCAGATGATCGTCGGCGGCGGCGACGCCCGCGGGCGACAGGTCGATGGGCAGGTGCGGCGGGCGGCTGTGGTTGGTCGTGACGATGATCTCGTCCCGCGGCTGGAAGACCGAGACGCAGCCGGTCAGGGCCAGGGCGGCCACACTGATCAGAAGGGCGGTACGCATCTCTCTACTCCGCTCATCCCCGCGAAGGCGGGGATCCAGTGCAGGTCGCGACCGGGGTCGCTCAGGTGACTCCGCGATCAGTTCCCAAGGCTCACTGCGGAACTGGATCCCCGCCTTCGCGGGGATGAGCGGAAAAGGTAAGGTGGAGAGGGCTGGCCCCCTCCACCATGCTTCGCATGGTCCCCCTCCCCCGATGGGGGAGGATTTTGATCCCTCAATCCATCAGCCGCCGCGTCAGATAGGTGTATTCCAGCGCCAGCCGCCGCGCCGTCTCGCGCAGGTTGGCGCCCGCCGCGTGGCCGCCGTCGGTGTTCTCGTAGAACAGCACGTCATGGCCCAGCTCCTGCATCCGGGCCGCGGCCTTGCGGGCGTGGCCGGGATGGACGCGGTCGTCCTTGGTCGAGGTGTGGATGAAGACCTGCGGATAGGGCTGTCCGGCGCGCAGGTTCTGGTACGGCGAATAGGCCGCGATCCAGGCCCGCTCCTCTGCGACGTCCGGATTGCCGTATTCGGCGATCCAGCTGGCGCCGGCCAGGAGCTTGTGAAAGCGCAGCATGTCGAACAGCGGCACCTGGATGACCGCCGCGTTGATCAGGTCCGGCCGCTGGGTCAGCAGGGCCCCCATGAACAGCCCGCCCTGGCTCCCGCCCATGATGCCCAGGCGGCGCGGCGAGGTGATCCCACGGTCGATCAGGTCCAGGGCCACCGCCTGGAAGTCCTCGTGGGCGCGCTGGCGGTTCTCCTGCTGAGCCGACTGGTGCCAGTTGGGGCCGAACTCGCCGCCGCCGCGGGTGTTGGCGCTGACGTAGACCCCGCCCCGCTCCAGCCACAGCTTGCCGACGTTGGCCGAATAGCCGGGCAGCAGCGAGACCTGGAAGCCGCCGTAGCCGTAGAGCAGCGTCGGGTTCGACCCATCCATGGCCATGTCGGCGCCGCCGATCACGAAATAGGGGATCTTGGTCCCGTCGGCGCTGGTCGCCTCGAACTGGCGGACCTCCAGCCCCGTCGCGTCGAACTTGGCGGGCAGGGACTTCACGCTCGACGCCTGACCCGTCGCGGCGTCGATCAGCCACAGCGACTGCGGCGTTAGATAGCCGGAGACGGTGGCGAAGACCCGGTCGTCCTGGTCCGAGGCGGAGCCCAAATTGACCGAGACGTTCTCCGGCAGGGCGACCTTGGTCGCGGTCCAGCCGCCATTCCCGTCGGGCGCGTAGGACACCAGGCCGCCGCGCACGTTATCGTAAAGGGCCACGACGACCCGGTTGCGGGTGTTGGTGACCCCCTCGATGGCCTGGCGCTCGGTCGGGCGCAGGATCAGCTCGACCGGCGCCTGGGTTCGGCCCAACAGTCCGTCCAGATCCCAGGCCACCAGATCGCCGGTCCTGAACTCACGCCCGCCGACCGACCAGTCCTGCTCCAGCGTCAGGATCACCTTGCCGCCGACGAAGCCCGAGATGCCCGACTTGGCCGGCAGCGGCAGCGGGGTCGTCGTGCCGTCGGCGTTCAGGACGTGGGTCTCGCCCTCATAGAAGGTCACGCCGCGCCGGATCATCGTGGCGCGCAGCGTCCCGTCCGGATCCCGCAGGGTGAAGCCCGAGGCCGAGACGTCGGTCGGCTGGCCGCGGAACACCTCGACCGCCTGATCCATCGGCGTGCCGCGCTTCCACACCCGAACCGTCATCGGATAGCCCGAGGTGGTCAGCGTCCCTTCGCCGAAGTCGCGCGAGATCAACAGGGTGTTCGGATCGATCCAGGTCGCGCCGCCTTTCGACTCCGCGAGTTTGAACCCGCCCTCGACGAAGGTGCGGGTCGATCGGTCGAACTCGCGCACCGTGACCGCGTCCTTGCCGCCGTCCGACAAGGTGACCAGGCACATGCGGTCCTCGGGCGACAGGCAGTTGGCGCCGCGCCAAACCCAGTTCGCGCCCTCGGCTTTAGACAGGGCGTCGACGTCGATCACCGTCTCCCACGTCGGCTGGTCGGTCAGGTAGGAGTCCAGGGTGGTCATCCGCCACAGGCCGCGCACGTTGGTCGCGTCCTGCCAGAAGTTGGAGATGCCCTGGGCCTCGCCCTCCAGCCCCGTGGCGAAGCCGGGCGCCGGGATGCGGTCGCGGGCCTCCAGGATGGCAAGGGCCTGGTCATGCAGCCCCTGATAGCGGGGGTCGCCCTGCAGCGTGCCGAGGGACAGGTCGTTCTGCTCCTTGACCCAGGCCATGGCGCGCTCGCCCTCGACCTCCTCCAGCCACAGATAGGGATCGGTGGCGTCCGACTGGGCGAAGCCGGCCGCGTCCTGGGCGGCCTGGGCGAAGGCCGGCGCGGCGGCCGGGAGGGTGAAGGCGGCGGTCATGGCGAGAAGGGCGAGCCTGGTCTTGATCATGTGATGTCCCCGAACTTTCGGAGCGGCACCTTAAGGACCGGCGGTCGCGCGGCAAGCGGACGTTCCGTCGCCTTACGGATTTGTCATGATCAGTGATGCCCCTCGTCGGGAATGCACAGGATTTGGCCGCAAGCCTTGCAGTGCACGGCGTCGGGATCGTGGACCTGCAACCCGCAGCGGTCGCACGGGAAGCGCACCTTGTGCGGCCGCAGCAGGGTCTGGCCCAAACGGACGAACAGGGTGACGCCCGCCAGCATGATCACGATCGACACGATCCGCCCCCAGGCCCCGGGCAGCAGGATGTCGCCATAGCCGGTGGTGGTCAGGCTGGTGACGGTGAAATACAGGGCGTCCAGCCAGCCGATCAGGCCTTCGGTCTTGCCCAGGAAGGCCGTGTAGACGAAGCCGGTCGAGACGAAGACGAAGGTGATCAGCGCGGCCAGCGCCTTGGTCACCTCCTCCACCCGCGTGTCGTCATAGCGCCGGCCGACGGTGCGCCAGAAGAAGTCCGAGTTGATCAGCGTCCACAGACGCAGCACCCGCAGGAAGCCCAGGTTGAACAGCCAGGCGGGGAACAGCAGGGTCGCCAGGATGAACAGGTCCATCCACACGATCGGCTTCTTCAGCCAGTCCTTCAGATCCGAATAGCACCACGCCCGCGCCGCCAGGTCGGCCGCCAGCAGGGCCGCGATGACGTAGTCGATGACGTAGAAGGCCAGCGGCTGGTCGCGCAGCAGGGGCGCGGCGACGAAGAAGGCGACGATGATCAGATCGACGACCAGGACCGCGATGCGGAAGCGCACGGCGGTGCGCGACGTGCCGTGGTACAGGGCCCGCAGCCGCGCGCGCAGGCGCAGGCCGTCCTTCTCCGTCGTCGCGTCGGTCGTCGCCATCGGACCGGCATAACGCGCGTCGCTCGCATCCGGAACCGCCGGGCTCTATATCCGGCGGATGAGCGGACGCCCCTTCGTCAAGATGAACGGCTGCGGCAACGACTTCGTGGTCGTCGACGCCCTGTCGCACCCGTTCGCCCCGACGCCGGACGAGGCGCGGGCGATCGCCGACCGGGGGGCGGGCCAGGGCTGCGACCAGCTGATCGCCGTCGAGACCTCCGACCGCGCCGACGCCTTCATGCGGGTCTGGAACGCCGACGGCGGCCCGGTCGAGACCTGCGGCAACGCGCTGCGCTGCGTCGGCTGGATGCTGATGGAGGCCGGCGGGCGCGACCGCGTGACGATCGACACCCTGGGCGGCCCGACCGTCGCCACGCGCGCCGGGCCGCGCCGCGTCACCGTCGACATGGGTCCGCCGCGCCTCGACTGGACCGAAATCCCGCTGGCCGAGGAGATGGACACGCGCGGCATCGAGCTTCAGGTTGGACCGATCGACGCCCCGGTGCTGCATACGCCGGGCGCCGTCTCGATGGGCAATCCGCATGTGGTGTTCTTCACGCCCGACGTGCCGGACGACGCCTTCGTGCGCGCCGCCGGCTCGCTGATCGAGCACCACCCCTTGTTCCCGGAAAGCGTCAATGTGGGCTTCGCCCACGTCGAGGCTCGCGACCGAATCCGCCTGCGCGTCTGGGAGCGTGGCGCGGGACTGACGAAGGCCTGCGGCACCGGCGCCTGCGCCGCTTTGGTGGCCTGCGCCCGGCGGGGGCTGACGGGCCGCGCCGCGATTGTGATCGTCGACGGCGGGGAGCTGGAGGTCTCTTGGGACGAGGCGACAGGCCACGTCCTGATGACAGGCCCGGTCGAGGTCGAACGGACGGGGGTTCTGTGATGCGTGCATCGACCGTGTTGATGATCCTCTCGCTGGCCGGCGCGGCCGAGGCGCAGGACAGACGATCGCACCCTTACGTCATCCGCAGCTCGAGCATGGAGCCGACCCTGAGAGAGGGCGAGTTCGTGATGGCCGACCGCCGGCCGGATGATTGCGGCGACGTGGGCGGCTTCGGCCCGGGCGATGTGGCCGTCAGGCTCAAAGAGGAAACGCCCCATATCAGCCGCATCATCGCGGGCCCCGGGCAAACGGTCGAGGTGCGAGCTGGGATTCCGGTGATCGACGGCGAGGCGGCGACGGTCGCGGAATTGGGCGAGGCGGAACTGGGGCTGACCTACGGGCGGCGGTTGCAGGAGACCCTGCCGAACGGTCGATCCTACCAAACCTTCAGGATTTCCGGCGGCGCTCCGAACTGGCTGGACGACTTTCCGGCGATTCGGCTGGGCGCGGACGAGTGGTTCCTGATGGGCGACAACCGACTGAACGCCGTCGATTCCCGCATCGACGGGCCGGTGAAAACCCCCGATCTGTGCGGCCGTTTGGTCCATATCTATGCCTCTCCGGACTCGGAACGGCTGGGGCCTTTGCGCTGAGCGGCGTGAAACCCCTCGACGCCCGAACCAGCCGGACCATGAGCCGCGTCCGCTCGACCGGCACGACGCCGGAGAGGCGGGTGGGCGAGGCCCTGCGGGCGATCGGCGTCCGCTATCGCAAGCACGTGCGCGCCCTGCCCGGCACGCCTGATTTCGCCAACCGGACGAAAGGTTGGGCCGTTCTGGTCCACGGCTGCTTCTGGCACCGGCACGGCTGCAAGCGGACGACCACGCCGGTCCACAACGCCGAGCACTGGGCCGCAAAGTTCGCCCGCAATCAGGCCCGCGACGCTCGGGTGGAGGCGGCGCTGGAGGCGGCGGGTCTCACGGTCGTGACGATCTGGGAGTGCGAGACCCGCGACTCCGCAGCGCTTCGTGCGCGTCTGGCGGCGGACCTGGCGCGATAGGCGGCGCGATCTGATATGGGCGGGACCATGACCCCCACCGACGCCCCCGTCCGCCATCCCCGCCGCGGCCTGATCCTGCCCTTCGCGATCGTCGGGCTGATCCTCGTCGCCTGGACGGCATGGTGGTTCGTGCTGGCTCGGCAGGTGGAGACGCGTGCGGCGGCGCAGATCGAGGCGCTGCGCCAGACGGGCTGGACGGTCGAAACCGCTCGGCGGTCGGTCGATGGCTGGCCTTTCCGGGTGCGGCTGAATCTGGGCGAAACGCGCGTTCTGGCGCCTTCCGGCCACGGTATCGAGACGCCTCGGCTGGTCGCTCAGGCCAATGCGTGGGCCCCGCTGACCTGGGTGGCGATCGCGCCGGAGGATCTGATCCTGACCCGGCCGGACAAGGGGCGCGTCCGCATCTCCGGCGACGGCGCGCGGATGAGCCTTGTGGGGATCGACAGGCCCTGGCCGCGCTTCGCCCTGGAGCTGATCCGGCCCACCTTCACGCCCGTGGGCCGGTCCGAGGCCTTCCCCATCTCGCGCGCCGAGCATGTGTCGCTGGAAGCCAAGTCGGGACCGCAGGATCAGGCCATCGACGTCCTGTTCCAGATGGTCGACGGCCGCGGCCGCGCCGGGGGGCCGGTGGAGGGCGTGACCGACAGCGGCCTGCTGAGCGCGCGGGTCGAGTTCCGCATGCAGAACGCCGCGGGCCTGCGCACGCCCTCCGACGACGGTCTGATGGCCGGCTGGAGCCGCAGAGGCGGCCGCTTCACCCATGTGCGCGGCATTCTGGAGAGCGGCGAGAACCGCGCCCTGATCGAGAGCTCCGGCCTGTCGGCGCGGCAGGACGGACGGTTGGAGGGGCGGATCACGATGCGGGCCGACCGACCCGCCGCCGTGGTCGCGGGTCTGGCCGGCGGCGGCGAGGGCGCGGCGCGGCTGGCCGGGGCGGCCGGAAGCGACGTGGCCCTGGCGCTGGAGTTCCGCGACGGCCGCGCCTTCCTGGGCCCCTTCGCCGTGGCCCCCGCGCCGCGCCTGTTCTGATGTTGATCGCGCCGGAGGACGATCCCGCGCGGGCGGCGGCGGACGCGGCCCTGCTGGCCGCGCTGGCGGACCGGCTGGCGCTGGCCGCGACGACGTTGGACGCCGAGGCCCTGGCCCTGCGCCGACTGCTGGCCCGGGCGCCGCTGCGGGCGCAGGCGATCCAGGCGCTGTGGGGGCGCATCGACCGGCGCCCGCTGCACGTCCACGGCGCCGACGCGGCCCTGCTGGCCGCCGACCGGCACGGGCTGGGCTTTCAGATGCACGACGCGGCGGACAAGGCGCTGGCCGCGGCGGAGGCCGGCGGGTCGGCCCTGATCGGCCTGTCGGGCGTGACGCCGTGGTGGGGCCGGCTGCTGGCCCGGCCGCAGCTGCGGGTGGTGGGGGCCCTGCCGGACGACGCGGCGCGCGCACCCCGGGCGCTGCGCGTCTCCACCGCCCAGCCCGGCCCGACCGGCGACGACCGCACCTTCTGGGTCACCGACGCGACGCAGGGCGACCATGCCGTGTTGGCAGCGCTGGCGCAGAACGGGCTCGCCGGCACGCCTCTGTCGCAGGCGGGCGGGTTGAAGCTGTTCGCGCTGGCGGGCTATGTGCAGGCCGAAGACCCGCGCATGACCGGCCTGCCCGGCGCGCTCTCCGGCGTCATCGGCGCCGCCCCCGTTTTCTGAAAGTCCCGAATGACCGACGCCCCCAACCCCAAGCCCGGCATCCTCGACATCGCCCCCTACGTCGGCGGCAAGTCCAGGATCGAGGGCGTGGCCGAGCCGATGAAGCTGTCGTCCAACGAGAACATGCTGGGCGCGGGCGAAAAGGCGCGCGCGGCCCATGAGGCGGCGGTGAAGCACATCCACATCTATCCCGACGGCCGCGCCACCAAGCTGCGCGCCGCGGTGGCCGAGCACCACGGGCTGGAGCCCGAGCGGCTGATCTTCGGCAATGGCTCCGACGAGGTCTTCGCCCTGCTGAACCAGACCTATCTGACGCCCGGCGACGACATCGTGACCGGCCAGTACGGCTTCCTGGCCTACCGCATCTCGGCCCTGGCCAATCAGGCCACCGTGCGCCTGGCCCCCGAGCCGCAGTTCAAGGCCACGCCCGAGGCGCTGCTGGAGCAGGTCACCGAGCGCACCCGCATCGTCTACGTCTCCAGCCCGTCCAACCCGACCGGCAGCTACAACACGCCCGACGAGATCCGCCGCCTGCACGAAGGCCTCGCGCCCCACGTGCTGCTGGTCATCGACGAGGCCTATGCCGAATACGTCACCGAGCCGGACTGGGAGACCAGTTTCGAACTGGCGCGGACCAGCGAGAACGTCGTGGTCACCCGCACCTTTTCCAAGATCCACGGCCTGGGCGGCCTGCGCATCGGCTTCGGCTATGCCCCGCTGAAGGTGGCCGAGGCGGTGGACCGCATCCGCCTGCCGTTCAACGTCTCGGTGCCGGGCATCGAGGCGGCGGTGGCGGCGCTGGGCGACGAGGCGCACCAGAAGGCGTCGCGCGACCTGATCCAGACCTGGCGCCCGCGCCTGACCCAGGCCCTGCGCGGCTTCGGCTTCGACGTCCTGCCGTCGGCCGGCAATTTCGTGCTGATCCGCTTCAAGGACGTGGACACCTGCCAGGCCGCCAACGACTGGCTGAATGAGCGCGGCATCATCGTCCGCCCCGTCGGCGGCTACGGCCTGCCGCAATGCCTGCGGATCACCGTCGGCACGGACGACCAGAACCGCGCGGTCGTCGACGCCATGAGCGAGTTCGCGGCGCGGTGAGCGGCGTGATCGAAAGGATCGAGTTCACGGTCGCGGGCGACGCCGTGATCGGCGATCTGCACCTCAGCGTGGGGCAAGGGCCGCGGCCCGCCGTGGTCGTCGCCGGGCCCATGACCAGCGTCAGAACCCAGGTCACCGGCGTCTACGCCCAGGCGTTGGCGGCGCGAGGCCTGACCGCCCTGGCGATCGACCACCGTCACTATGGCGACAGCGGCGGCGAGCCGCGGCAGTACGAGCATTCGGGTCGCAAAATCGAAGACCTGAAGGCGGCCCTGCAAGCCTTGGCCGAGCATCCCTCGATCGACGCCGGGCGCATGGGCCTGGCCGCCGTCTGCCTGGGCTGCGGCTACGCGGTCCACGCGGCGATCGACGATCCCCAGGTCAAGGCCTTGGGGCTGGTGGTGGGTTACTATCGCGATCCCGACGCCATGCGGGCCGCCGATCCCAAGGGCTTTGATGCGCGTGTGCGACAGGGCGTCGAGGCGCGCGAACTGTGGGAGCGGATCGGCCAGGTCGCGACCATTCCGGCGGCCGCGACCGCCGGCGACGCCGCCATGACCACGGCCGACACGACCGACTACTACACCCGCCGCGCGGCGGTCCCGACCTATCGCAACGAGCTGGCGGTCATGTCGCGCGAGCATTTCCTGCCGTTCGACGTCCAGGCGGCGGCGCCGTCGGTGACCCAGCCGGTCTTGATGATCCACTCCGAGAACGGTCTGTCGCCAGCCTGGGCGCGCCTGTTTCACGACCGTCTGGCTTCGTCGGTCAAGCGGCTGGATTGGATCGCCTCACGCGGCCAGACCGACGTCTATGACGATCCGGCCATCGTGGCCCAGGCGGCGGAACGGCTGATCGAACATTTCAGAATCCACCTCGGCCGCGCCGCGCCGGGCATCGCGCCCGCATGACGCTCACCCCCTCCTGAACACCCGGCTGGCCGCCCAGCCCGTGAACGCCGCCAGCAGGACGCACAGCACGCCGTACAACCACGGCCGGCGGTGCGCGAACTCATAGACGTCGCGTTCGAAGCCGACCTTGCCGACGGTCAGGGTCAGATTCGAAGAGGCCACCGGCTCGCCGTCCTGGAACAGCCAGACCTCGGCGAAATAGGCGCCGGTGGGGGCGGTGGTGGGCAGGACCAGCTCGGCGCGGAACAGGCCGCGGTCCACGAACTGCACCCCGTCCGGGCGGGTGTCGTAGAGGCCGCCCTCCTCCCTCAGCCGAATGACCGCGCGGCGCCAGTCCAGATAGTCGTCGCCCAGGCGGCTGACCACCACGTCGCGCACGCCGTAACGGGTCTCGACCCGGCGCTCCTCGGGCGCGGCGATGCGCAGGTGATCGACGCCCACGCCCAGGCGGCGCAGCTGGCCGAAATTGGCGATGTCGGACAGCGGCCGGGTCGAGGCGGTCATGTAGAAGCCCGGCGCGCCTTCGAACACCACCGGCCGGCTGTTCAGCCAGAAGGGCCCGGCCTGGACCTTGCGCACCAGACGCAGCGGCGCGTCGGGGCCGCGCACCACAACGACCACGTCCACCGGCGCGTCCGTCGGGTTGAACACCGCGCCGTACAGCACGATCGACGCGCCCTGGAAGCCGGAGTCGACCTTGACCTCCGCATCCGTCAGGGCGGCCGAGACGCGCACCGGGTCGGCGGCGTTCAGCGTCGTGATCGAACGCTCGATGACCACCGCCGGGTCGGGGGGAGGGACGTCCTGGATCATCCGTCCGACGCCCCCTCGCCGGGGATTCCGGGGGCGATCTCGAACATGTCGGACGGCCGGACGATCAGCTCCATGCCCATGTAGATGCCGACGCCCAGCACGATCAGGCCCAGCGCCGCGCGCAACTCTTCGGCCCGGAAGCGGCCGGACCACCGCGCGCCCATCTGCGCCCCCACCACGCCGCCGAACAGCAGAAGCGAGGCCAGGACGACGTCCACCGTCTGGTTCCGCCCGGCCTGGAGCACCGTGGTGACCGCCGTGGTGATGATGATCTGGAACAGGCTGGTCCCCACCACCACCGACGCCTTCATGCGCAGGACGTAGAGCATGACCGGCACCAGGATGAAGCCGCCGCCCACCCCCATGATGGCCGACAGCACGCCGACGAACCCGCCCAGCGCAATCGGCGGAATGGCCGAGACGTAGAGGCCGGATTTCGGAAACCGCATCTTCCACGGCAGGCCATACAGCCACAGCGGCCGGCGCCGCTCCTTGCGTTCGGGGGTCAGGCCGCGGCGGCGGCGCAGGATCTGCTCCAGGCTTTCCTTCAGCATCAGGCTGCCGATCACGCCGAGGAACAGCAGATAGGACAGGGCCACGATCAGGTCGGCCTGGCCCAGCAGGCGCAGCCAGCGGAACAGTTCCACCCCCAGGAAGGCGCCCATGACCCCGCCGGCGGCCATGATGCCGCCCATGCGGAAGTCGACCTGACCCGCGCCGGAATAGGCGATGACGCCCGAGGTGGACGAGGCGACCACGTGGCTGGCCTGGCTGGCCACCGCCACGGTCGGCGGAATGCCCAGGAACACCAGCACGGGCGCCATCAGGAAGCCGCCGCCGATGCCGAACAGTCCGGACACGAAGCCGACCACGGCCCCCAGCATCAGCATCAGGGGCCAGTTCACCGAAACCTCGGCGATCGGCAGATACAGGTCCAAAGGGCGGGCCTTCGGCTGGGTGTGAAGGGAAGCCGCTCCGGGGAACGACGCCCCGGTTTAGGCCGCGTCGCGCGCCGGCGCCACCGACCACGCGTGAGGCGGGATCATTCGGGCGCGCGGGTCTGGAAGTCCGCCGCCGCCTGGCGTGCCGTGGCGCGCTGGGCGTCGGTCAGGGACGGGGCCAGGCCTTCCGCCTCCTCCCGCGCCTGGGCGTCGCCGCCGCGCGCGGCGATCAGCAGCCAGCGATAGGCCGCGGCCGGATCGGCGGGCGTGCCGCCCTCGCCGGTCTTCAGGATCAGGCCGACGTTGAATTGGGCGTCGATCAGGCCGCCCTCGGCCGCCTTTGTGATCCAGTCCAGCCCGGCGCGGGCGTCGCGATCGCCGCCCTGCCCCTCGAACAGGAACATGCCATAGCCGAACATGCCGCGCGGATCGCCCGCCTCGGCCGCGCGCCGCAGCCAGCGCCGCGCTTGGACCAGGTCGGGCGTGACGCCCGCGTCGCCGGTTTCGTAAAGTCCCGCCAGCGTCAGTTGGGCCGGCGCGTGCCCCATCTCGGCCGCGCGGGTCAGGGCGTCGACCCCCGTCAGGTCATCGGCGGCCAGGGCCTCGACCGCCTGGTCGTACAGGGCGGCCGCCTCGGCCAGCACGTCGGGCGACGGGCGCGCGGCGACGGCGTCGGTGGTCGCCAGGGCCAGCGTCGTCGGCGCGGCGTCTCCGGTCAGGCCGGCCCAGGGCGCGGTGCCGTCTTCCAGCCGCATGAAGCCGTAGATGCCGCCGGTCAGGGCCACGGCGATGGCCGAGGCGCCCAAGGCCTTGCGCACCGTCGACCCTGCGGCCTGCTTGTCCAGCCGTTCCTGCAGGCGCGACTTGCCGCCCTTCTTCAGGCCGAAGCCGGTGCGGGCCGGAACCTCTTGCGCCGGCTGGGCCATGGCGGCTCGGGCCTGGTCAATGGCGGCCCGGGTCGAGGAGGCGCGGCCCGCCTGAGCGGCCGCGCGCAGGGCGCGGGGATCGACGAAGTCGGTCTCGGCGGCGAAGTCGTCCGCGTCCAGATCCGGCGCCGTCGCGGCCAGGGCGTCCGTCACGTCGGCCCCGCCGAAAGCCGCGGGGCCTGCGGCGGGCGCGGCACGGCCGAACGGCCCGGCGGCGGGCGCAGGCTCCTGCGTGAAGGCGGGCTCGATCGGAGCGGGCTCGGGCGTCGCCGCGAAGGGCGCGGCAAACGGCGCGGCGCGGGTCGGGGCCTCAGCCTGCGGCAGGGGCTCCGGCTCGAACGGCTGCAGACCGTCCGCAAACGGATCATCCAGCCCCAGATCGACGTCGGGGAAGGCGGCGGCGCGCCAGTCGGCCTCGACCGGCGGCGGTTGGGTCGGCGCCTCGGGAATGGGGGCGAACACCGCCTCGGGCCGCGCCGCGGGTTCCGGCACCGCGGCGGGCGCGGGCGCCGGAGCGGCGGCGGCGCGCGCCTCCAATGCCTCGCGCGCGTCGGCCAGCAGCCTGGCCGTGCGCTCTTCCGACAAACGCATGCGCTCGGCCAGTTCGCCCGACGCCCGGTCATAGCGCTGCTCGATGCGCCCGGCGCCGTCGGCCAGGCGGCGGCCGATTTCCTCGATCGCCTGGGCCGATTTGCGCTCGGACTGGGCGATGCGGTCCGACAGCCGGTCGGAGATGCGCGTGATCTCCACGCCCAGCTTCTCCAGAGCCAGGGCGTGGCGATCCTCGGCGGCGGCCTGGCGCTGCTCCAGCGCCTGGGCCTGGCGGGTGCCCTGCTGTTCGACCACCTGCATGCGGCCGTGCAGGTTATGGCCGATGCGCAGCACCTCGCGGCCCATGGCCTCGATGCCCTGGGCCGACTTCTGCTCCGACGACTTGACCTGGTCGCCGATGGCCAGGACCGCGCGCTCGATGCGGTCCATGCGCCCCTCGGCCTCGGCGGCGTCCATGCGGCGCATCATGTCCGCACGGTTCGCCTCGACCTGGCGGCTCAGGGTCTCGGCCAGCTTCTCGAAGCGGGCCGCTTCGCGCGCGCCCTCGGGCTCCGCCCGCGATTCCGCGGCGTGCACACGCCGATCCAGCTGCGCGAAGCTGACTTCCAGACGACGCAACGCCTCGGCGGTGCCGCTCTGAGCGGCGTCAAGTCGGCGACCGACCTCGCTCAGCACGTCGGCGCCGGCTCCGGGCGCCGTCTTCTCCACCGCCTCGATCCGGCGGCGAAGCTCCTCGGCCTGACGCGCCTGCCGATCCTCGGCCTCCAGCAGACGGCCGGTGATGGCCTGAAGACCCTTCTCAACCTTGCCGAAGGTCTCCTGCGTCGATGGGCCCGTCTCCTGTTCGAAGCGGCGCAGGCGGCGGTGGCCCTCCTTCAGTTCGTCGGAGACGTCGTCCAGCCGGCGGTTCAGGACGCCCGCGGTCTTGTCCTGCTCGTCCAGGCGGCGCAGCAGGCCGGACACGGCCTGATCCACGCCCTGAATGGCGATGGTCGAGCGGCGCTCGGCCGCCTCCAGCCGGGCGGCGATGGCGTCGACGGAGGCGCCGATGCGGTCCCAGCCGCGTTCCTCCATCTGATAGGCGTCGTCCACGCGGCGGCTGCGCCCGCGGCGCTCATAGCTGTCGACGGCGTGCGGACGACGGCCCAGCGGCACCACGCCGTCGTCGTCCTCGTCCTCCATGATCATGGAGTTCAGCCACTCGCCCAGCGTCATGCCCGAGCGCCGCGCAAGGTCCTTGGCGATCTCGCGGGCCTTGGGGTCGATCCCCTTAACGCTCCACGGGGACGCCGCTGCGCTCACTGATTCGCCTCCCGACCTGTAGGCTTACGCTACATGACCCAGATCGAGGGTGTAAACGCGCCGTTAACCCCAAGATGTGGGGGCGCCGCGACCTTCCTGTGGATCGTCCCGCCGCCTTTGGTCGATCTCGCCCGGCGTCGGTTAACGCGGCCTTAAGATTAAGGAGTCCGTAAGCTTTGCCGTGGGCTCCGCTTGCGCCCGTCGCCGGCCTTCGCCATCTGCGGCGGCCATGAGCCTGACCTTGACTCTGATCCTGCTGGCCGCGACGGTCGGTCTGACCGTCTTCGCGGGCTGGCGCGGGGCGCAGTTGCCGAACGTCGTGAAGGGACCGCGCATGGTGCCGTGGCGCTTCGTCATGCTGATGGGCGGCGCGTTCGCCTTTCTGCTCCTGCTGCATCTGGCGACGCTGGCGAAGGGCGGAAGCTGAGCCTTTCGGCCAAGCTGGAACGCTCCGTCGCCGCGGGCATTGGCCAAGGGATCCTCTCAACGGAGCTCCCCATGTCCGAAGACCTGACCCCCCAGAAAGCCGAAGACGAGTTCTGGAAGGCGCTGGAGAAGTCCAACACCGGCCTGCTGGGCATCGACCGCCCGGGCAAGCACGCCCAGCCCATGACCGCCTTTCGCGAGGAGGAGACCGGCACCATCTGGTTCTTCACCCGCGACGACACCGACATGGCCCGCGAGGTCGCCTCGGGCGAGCAGGACGCCATGTTCCACTACGGCTCAAAGGACCAGAAGGTCTGGGCCTGCATCGCCGGCGAGCTGACCGTGCACGGCCACGACCGCGAGATTATCAACCGCTACTGGAACCCCGTGCTGGCGGCCTGGTACCCCGAGGGCAAGGACGATCCGCACCTGACGATCCTGCGCTTCGACGGCGAGGACGGCCGGATCTGGGTCTCCGACGGCGGCCTGGTGAAGTTCGCCTTCGAGATCGCCAAGGCCAACCTGACCAAGACCCTGCCCGACGCCGGCGGCGTCACGGACGTGCGACTGGGGTGAGGGTCCGAGGCGTCAGGCAACAGGAGTCAGGCAGCACGCAACAATCGACCCGGGGGGCGCGTGGCGCTCAGTCGTTCTACTGCTGCCTGTTGCCTGTTGCCTGTTGCCTGACGCCTGCTGCCTGATGCCTAATGCCTGATGCCTGCGGGCGTCAGTCCCCGAAACACCACGCCAGCACCGCCTTCTGGGCGTGAATGCGGTTCTCGGCCTCGTCCCAGACCAGGCTGCGGGGGCCGTCGATGACGGCGTCGGTGACCTCCTCGCCGCGGTGCGCCGGCAGGCAGTGCAGGAAGACCGCGTCATGGGCGGCGGCGCCCATCAGGGCGTCGTCGACGCCATAGCCCTCGAAGGCCTCCAGCCGCTCTTCATAGTCCTGATCGCCCATCGACACCCAGGTGTCCGTCACCACGACGTCGGCGCCCTGCACAGCTTCGTGCGGATCGCCGGTCAGGTGCACGTGGTCGCCGCCCTTGGCCAGGTCGTACAGATCGGGGTGGTACTCCGCCGGGCAGGCGACCCGAAACTGGAAACCGAACAGCGGCGCGGCGTGCATGAAGCTGTGGCAGACGTTGTTGCCGTCTCCGACCCAGGCGATCGTCTTGCCGGCGATCGGGCCGCGATGCTCCTCGATCGTCATCAGGTCGGCCAGGATCTGGCACGGATGGCTGCGGTCGGTCAGGCCGTTGACCACGGGCACGGTGGCGAAGCGGGCGAAATTCTCCACGTCCTCATGCCGGTTGGCGCGGATCATCACGGCGTCGACCATGCGCGACAGGACGCGCGCGGTGTCCTCCACCGGCTCGCCGCGGCCCAGCTGCATGTCGCCGGCGTTGACGATGATCGACGACCCGCCCAGCTGGCGCATGGCCGCGTCGAAGCTGAAGCGCGTGCGGGTGGAGTTCTTCTCGAACACCATCGCCAGCACCCGGTCACGCGCCGGCGCGTCGGCATCCGGCCGGCCCCGGGGCCAGCCCTTGCGCGCGGCCTTGCGGGCATGGGCGTCGTCCAGCATCGCGCGCAGGGTGGCGGCGTCCAGGCGGTGGATGTCGAGGAAGTGGCGGGTCATGTTCGACGATCTCTGCGCGGGAGGAAGAAGGGCATCACAGCGGCCACAACGAAACACAACGGACACGACGGGACCTGTGCCATGTCGCCGACCCGAGGGCTCACCGCACCACTCGGCGGAAGCCGTCTCGCAATCTGATCGTATTGAAGTTGATCAGATATCCCAAGCGGACCTCCGTGAACCGGAGATAGGTCAGAAGCTGGGCTGTATGGATCGACGCCAAGGCGTCGATCGATTTCACCTCGACCACGACCTTACGCTCGACGAGCAAATCAAGACGGAAACCCGCGTCGAGGCGCTCGCCTCGATAGTTCACCGGGATGGCGACCTGCCGCTCGACAGCGAGCCCGGCACGCACCAGGTCAGCGGCGAGGCAGTGCTCATAAACGGCCTCGAGCAGCCCAGGCCCCAACTCCCGATGGACCGCGAAAGCTGCGTCCATGACGGCGGTGCCGATCCGGTTCACGTCCGGTGAAACGGCCGCGGCGCCGCCGTGTTCGTCGTGCATCGCCGTGCTCGCCGTGATCCCTTGGTCTCTTCTCTAAGCCGCCAGCTTCCCGCGCGCCGCCTCGCAGGTCGCCTCGAACCGGGCCACGGCCTCGCGCGCCTCGTCCAGGGTCAGGTTCAGCGGCGGCAGGATGCGCACGCAGTTGTCGCCGCCGCCGGCGACCAGCAGGCGCTGGCCGTCGCGGGCCCAGCCCATGAACTCGCGGTTGTTGGGGACCAGTTTGACCCCGATCAGCAGGCCCTTGCCGCGCACGTCCACGATCACGTCGGGATAGCGGTCCTTGAGGCCCACCAGCTGCTGCTTCAGATAGCCGGCCACCTCATTGACGTGGGCCAGGGTCTCGGGTTTCGAGATCTCGCCGAAGGCCGCGCGGCCGACCGCCATGGCCAGGGGGTTGCCCCCGAAGGTCGAGCCGTGGACGCCCACGGTCATGCCCTTGGCCGCCCGCTCGGTCGCCAGGCACGCCCCGACGGGAAAGCCGCCGCCCAGGGCCTTGGCCACGGCCATGACGTCGGGCACCATGCCGGCCCATTCGTGGGCCCACAGCTTGCCGGTCCGGCCCATGCCGCACTGGACCTCGTCAAAGATGATCAGCACGCCATGTTCGTCGCACAGCTCGCGCAGGCCGCGCAGGCAGACGTCGGGCATGGCGCGGCAGCCGCCCTCGCCCTGCACCGGCTCGACGATGATGGCGGCGCAGGTGGGCGAGGCGATCGCCGCCTTGATGGCCTCGTGATCGCCCCACTTCAGCTGGTGGAAGCCTTCCATCCTGGGGCCGAAGCCCTCGGTGTAGTTGGGGTTGGCCGCCGCGTTGATGGCGCCGTAGGTGCGGCCGTGGAAGCTGCCGTCGAAGCCATAGACGTCGATCCGCTCGGGCTGGCCGTTCGCCACGTGAAACTTGCGCGCGGTCTTCAGGGCGCACTCGACGGCTTCCGTGCCCGAGTTGGTGAAGAAGACGACGTCGGCGAACGACTTGGCGCAGAGATCGTCGGCCAGCGCCTCCTGATCCGGGATGCGGAAGATGTTGGAGACGTGCCACAGCTTGTCGGCCTGGGCCTTGACCGCCTCGACCAGCCCCGGGTTGGCGTGGCCGAGCGCATTGGTCGAAATGCCCATGACGCAGTCCAGATATTCCGTGCCGTCGGTGGCCCACAGGCGCGCGCCCTGACCGCGATCGACCTCCAGCGGCGCGCGGTTGTAGACGCCCATCAGGTGCTCGGTCGACACGGCGGTATCCTCCCGGAAAAGCGACGCGGCCCCGAGCGCGCCTGCGCCGGGACCGCCTTTGACTTCAGGAACGTCTTGTCGAACCGGGGGAGGAGTCAGTCAACCCCGGCGCCGAGACGCGTTATCGGCCATGAGGCGGCGGAATTCCTCATGCTGCCGGTCGTCGAGCAACCGCTTGGGAAGGACGGGATTGTTCTGCGGCGTGACCAGCAGGACGTAACGGTCGGCATGATCCTTGATCGACTTGATGCCGGCCCACGCCAAGCGGTTCGTCTGCAAGCCATTGTCGAAGACGAAACCGGACTCATCGATCATCCATCGCCACGGCTTGCCACCGGTGGGAGCTTTGGCGAGTTCGGCTGCCGATGCCTTGCGCACCGCCCAGCCGGATACGGCCCACACGACATAGCTCAGGCCGAACATCATCAGAAACGCGCCGGTCGGTATCAACCCGTCGGCCCACGCGATCGAGGCGATGCCATACAGGCCGAACCCGATGATGAATGCGTTCGTGTACGGCACACAGGCCCAGTGGACAGCTCCCCACCCACTCCAGATTTGCCGCAACTCGCGCCCGGTCGGCGACACGTCGTCCAGTACGATCAACCCTTGCCCTCCAGCAGCGCCCTCAGCTCTTCAGCCGCCAACCTGACCGGAACACCGCCCAGCAAGTCCACGCAAGCACGACCGTCAACACCGCCGCCATGATCCCCCCGACCATCACGTCGCTCTCCGCATTGCCGATGAAGCCCGCGCGGAAGCCGTCGATCAGGTAGAACATCGGGTTCCAGTGGCTGATCGTGGCGAACGGCTCGGGCAGGCGCTCGACCAGATAGAAGGTGCCCGACAGGAAGGTCATGGGCATGACCACGAAATTCTGGACCGCCGCCAGCTGATCGAACTTCTGCGCCCACAGGCCCGCCAGCACCCCCAGCATCCCCATGATCAGGCAGGCCGCCAGGCCGAAGCCCAGCACCATCGGCAGGCTGGCGATCGACAGGCCGGCGAACGGCAGGACGCAGATCGCGGTCACGATCCCTACCACCAGGCCCCGCGTCGCCGCGCCCAGGGTGAAGGCCGCCGTGACTTCGAACGGGCTGAGCGGCGGGGTCAGGAAATCGGTCGCCGTGCCCATGATCTTGGCCTGGATCAGGCTGGAGCTGGCATTGGCGAAGGCGTTGTTCAGCATGGCCATCATGATCAGCCCCGGCGCCACGAACTCCGGAAACGGCGTGCCGTGCAGAGGCGCGCGGGACCCTTCCGTCGCCACCACGAAGACCAGCATGTAGAGCAGGGTCGTCACCACCGGTCCGGCGACGGTCTGGGCCCCGACCTTCCAGAACCGCCGCACCTCCTTGAGATACAGGGTCCGGAACCCGATCCAGTTGACGCCGCGGTGTTCCAGCGGCTGCGGCGGGACGGGCGGTGTCAAGGCGTCTGCGGACATGGGGCGAGAGATGCGCCCGCCCGCCGGGACTCGCAAGCCTTCGCCGTCATGGACGAATGTCATCACTGAATCAAAACTAGATGAACATGTTTGCATCATAAACTTGTCTGTGCTATATGCGTTGCATCAGAGGAGGAGGCGTCATGTCCCACACCCCATTCCCCGGCGAGCGCCAGCACGGCCTGGACGCCGTGCGCGCGATCGCGCTGATGCTCGGCGTCGTCCTGCACGCCTCGCTGTCCTATTTCCCAACGCCGATCTGGCCGGTGCCGGATCCGGACACGTCCAGCGGCGCCTACGTCGTGCTGTTCGCCATTCACCTGTTCCGCATGACCGCCTTCTTCGTGGTGGCCGGCCTGTTCGCGCAGATGCTTATGGCCCGGCGCGGGGCCTGGGGCTTCGCCAAGAACCGGCTGGGCCGGATCGCCAATCCGTTGTTCGGCATGTGGTGGGTGGTGTTTCCCGCCGTCATCGCCGTGATCGTGTGGAAGGCCGCCATCGACAACGGCGGTGCCATCCCGACCGACGGCCCCCCGCCCCCGCCGCTGGCGCTGGAGACCCTGCCGCTGCTGCACCTGTGGTTCCTGTGGGTGCTGCTGATCTTCTATGTGGCCGTGCTGATCCTGCGCCCGCTGGCGCGGATGATCGACCGCGAAGGCCGGATCGCCGACCGGCTGGCGGGCTGGATGGTCGGACCGTGGACGCCGCTGATCCCCACCCTGCCGCTGGCGGCGGCGATGGCCTACTACCCGAACTGGATACCCTTCTTCGGAATCCCCACGCCCGACTACGGCTTCGTGCCCAACGTCCCCGCCCTGGTCGGTTTCGGCCTGGCCTTCGCCATGGGCTGGCTGCTCGCCCGCCGGCTGGAGCTGCTGCCGAAGCTGGCCCGGCTGTGGCCCCTGTTCCTGATCGTGGGAGGCGGGACCGGCACGGCGGCCTTCCTGCTGGCCGGAGGCCTGACGCCCTCGATCGAGGTGCAGTTGGACGTGTCCATGCGGCTGACCCAGTCGTGGGTCACCGCCCTGGCGATCTACAGCACCGCCTTAGCCTTCATCGGCCTGTGCGTCACCCTGTTCCGCCGCGCCAACGCCGTGATCCGCTACCTGTCGGACGCCTCCTACTGGACCTATCTGATCCACCTCCCGTTGGTGATGGCGGCCCAGGTCCTGGTGCTTGATCTGGCCGCGCCCTGGTGGGCCAAGATGGGCGTCGTGATCGTCTCCGTCACCGCCGTCTGCCTGATCACCTACGAGCTGCTGGTGCGCCACACCTTCGTCGGCAAGGCGCTGAACGGCCGGCGCATCCCCTGGCGGAAACCCCGCGACCCGGCGCTCCAGCCGGCCGAATGACTTGCCTTCCCCGAGCGGCTCGTCCACCCCAGGGCGAGCCGCTCACCGCGAGAATCCCCATGCCCGAGCCCCGCGCCTCCGCAGAAGCCGACCTGGCCTTCCTGCGCTCCATCGTCCAGGGCGGGGGACGCCCGCCCATGACCCTGGCGGTCTGCTATCTTGCCGGCGGCCTGCTGTATGGGCTGCAATGCCTGTTCCACGTCGGTCAGGCGGTCGGCCTGATCCGCTGGCCCGACCTGGCCAACCTCGCCGTCGTCGTCGGCATCTCCGCGACCTTCCTGGCGATCCTGACCTGGGCGATCCTGAAGGACCGCAAGGACGGCGGCGCCGACCGCGGCCCCGTCGCCGGGCGAACGCTGAACGCGGCCTTCAGCGCCACGGGCATGGCGAACACGGCGGTGATCATCGTCTTCGCCGTCGGCGCCTGGCGCGATCAGGACTTCGCCGTCTGGCTCTACTATGCCGCCATCGTCTTCGCGCTGCAGGCCGCGGCCTGGTACGTCGCCTGGACGCTGAAGAAGAAGGGCTGGATGCTGGCCACGGCGCTCGGCGGCTGGGTCACGGCCGTGGCCTTGGGCGTCACGGTGCGCGAGCCGATGATCTATCTGGGCGTCTGCACCATCGCCCTGTTCCTGCTGTTCGCCCTGCCCGGTTGGGTCATGTTCCAAGACGCCCGATCAAGGCCGACCTGAGCATGGGCCTGCACGATCTCGGCCGCATCGACGAGGTCATCCACGGCCGCATGCGGCTGGGGATCATGGTCTATCTCGCCGACGCCGAGGTCGCCGACTTCACCGAGCTGAAGACCGTGCTGGAGGCGACCCAGGGCAATCTGTCGGTGCATCTGAAGAAGCTGGAGGAGGCGGGCTATGTCGCCATCTCCAAGAGCTTCAAGGACAACAAGCCGCTGACGCGAGCCGCCATCACGCCCGCCGGCCGCCAAGCCTTCGCCGCCTATCTGGAGGCGCTGGGCGGGCTGATCGGAGGGCGGGGTTGATGGCGCGCCCCCGCGTCATGGGCATCGTCAACGTGGCGCCGGACAGCTTCTCCGACGGCGGGCGATTGGGGTCGGTCGAGGCGGCGGTCGCGCACGGGCTGCGGCTCGTCGACCAGGGCGCCGACCTGCTGGACGTCGGGGGCGAGAGCACGCGGCCAGGGGCCGAGCCCGTGTCCGAGGCGGACGAGATCGCGCGCGTCGTGCCGGTGATCGCGGGACTGCGCAGGGTCTGGGGCGGGCCGATCAGCGTCGATACGATGAAGCCCGTCGTCGCCCGCGCGGCCGTGGCGGCCGGGGCGACGATGTGGAACGACGTCTCGGCCCTGACCTTCAGTCCGGAGGCGGTCGAGGTCGCCGCGGAGCTGGGCTGCGACGTCGTGCTGATGCACCTGAAGGGCGAGCCGCGCACCATGCAGGCCGATCCCCGCTATGACGACGTGGTGACGGAGGTCCGCGACGCGCTGCTGGCCCGCGCCGAGGCGGCCATGGTGGCGGGGGTGGCGCGCGACCGCATCCTGCTGGACCCCGGCATCGGCTTCGGCAAGACGGCGGCGCACAACCTGACCCTGACGGCGGCGCTGGAGGCGCTGGTCGCCACCGGCTTTCCGGTGCTGTACGGGGCCAGCCGCAAGCGCACGATCCAGGCCGTGGATCCGACGGCGACCGACCCCGGCGACCGGCTGGGCGGCAGTCTGGCCCTGGCGCTGGAAGCGGCGCGGCGGGGGGCGGCGATGGTGCGCGTCCACGATGTGCGCGAGACGGTGCAGGCGCTGAAGGTGCAGGCGGCGCTCGACCGTTCCGGAGCGACCGCATGAGCATTCCGCACGTCGCGCCGATCCTGCTGCTGGTCGTGTCGAACGTCTTCATGACCTTCGCCTGGTACGGCCATCTGAAGGTCGATTCGCGGCCTCTGTGGGCGCTGGTCCTGATCAGCTGGGGCATCGCCTTCTTCGAATACTGGTTCGCCGTGCCCGCCAACCGGATCGGCCATCAGGTCTATTCGGCGGCGGAACTGAAGACGATGCAGGAGGTGATCACCCTGATCGTCTTCGCCGCCTTCTCGGTATTGTGGCTGGGCGAGAAGCTGACCTGGAACCACGCCGTCGGCTTCGCCTTCATCGCCGCCGGCGCCTGGTTCGTCTTCCGGGCGCCGATTCCGAGCTGAGGCTTGCCCGCCGGGCCCGCGCGGGCCATCTGGGCCGGATGAACCCCTGGCTCGCCCTCATGATCGCCGGCCTGCTGGAAGTGGGCTGGGCGTCCGGCTTCAAGTTCGTGGGACCCCAGCGGCCGGTGACCTCGCTGGCCGTCGGCGTGGCGATGATCGCCAGCTTCTGGTTCCTGTGGCTGGCGACGCAGAAGCTGCCGATCGGCACGGCCTACGCCATCTGGACCGGCATCGGCGCGGTGGGCGCGGCCTCGGTCGGCATCCTGGCCTATGGCGAGCCGGCGACGGCGCTGCGCATCGTCTGCATCGTCCTGATCGTGGCGGGCATCGTCGGGCTGAAGCTGTTCTCCGGATCCCCGGCGTGACCCGCGCTCAAGCAGCGAGGCTGCGCGAGCCGAGCGGTAGCGCCCCAAAAGGAAGAGTCCTCGTCATCGCCGGCTCGGACTCCGGCGGCGGCGCGGGCCTTCAGGCGGACGTCAAGACCGTCACCATGCTGGGCGGGTTCGCCGCCACCGCAGTCACCGCGATCACGGTCCAGAACACTCTCGGCGTCCATGCCGTGCATCCCCTGCCGGTCGAGCTGATCGCGGCCCAGGCCGATGCGGTGCTGGACGACATCGGCACGGACGCGGTCAAGACCGGCATGCTGGGCTCCGTCGCCGTCGTCGAGACGGTGTCCGCCATCCTGGACCGCGCCGGCGCCCCCGCCGTGCTGGACCCGGTAATGGTCGCCAAGGGCGGCCACCCCCTTCTGCCGGTCGAAGCCGTAGCGGCGGTTAAGACCTTGATGGTCCCGCGCGCCGCCCTGCTGACCCCCAATGCGCCCGAGGCCGAGGCCCTGACCGGCATCGAGGTCCGCGACCTGGACGGCCAGCGCCGCGCCGGGGAGGCGATCCTGGCGATGGGCGCCCGCGCCGTTCTGATGAAGGGCGGCCATGTGCCGGGCGCGACCGTCGTCGATCTGCTGCTGACGCCGTCGGGCGAGACCCTGCTGGAGGGCGAACGGGTCGAGACGCGGCACACCCACGGCACCGGCTGCACGCTCGCCAGCGCCTGCGCCGCCGGCCTGGCGCGCGGCCTGCCGCTGGAGGTCGCGGTGGCCGAGGCCTGGGCCTATGTCGCGGAGGCCATCCGCCGCGCGCCGGGCCTGGGCGACGGTCACGGCCCGCTGGACCACGGCTGGCCCATTCGCGATCGACTCGACAAACGCTGATTTCGGGCGGAGCGTGGCGGTTCCTCGGGAGGGACTTCTCATGCGCACCGTCATCGTCGCCGCCGTCGTCGGCCTGATCTGCACCGGCGTGACCTCCGCGGCCCAGGATCCCGTCCAGATGGGCGCGGCCGAGGTCGTGGCCGGCCGCAAGGCGGGCATGACCCTGTCGGGCGCCGCCATGTCGTCGATGAAGGCGACCCTCGACGCCGGCGGACCGGTGCGCGCTCAAGCCTTCGCCGCCGGCGGCGTCGCCCGCTGGGGCCAGGCCATCCCCGGCATGTTCCCGGCCGGCACCGGTCAGGGCCAGCTGGGCGCAGAGGCCACCGACGCGAAAGACGGCATCTGGGCGAACCGCGCGGACTTCGAGGCCAAGGCCGCGAGCTTCGCCATGGAGGCCGGCAAGCTGGCCGACCTGGCCCGCGCCGACGACGCGGCGGGCTTCGCGGCGCAGTGGACGGTCGTCCGCGCCGGCTGCCAGTCGTGTCACGAGGCCTACAAGGCCGAGTGATCGCCGAGGTCAGACTCCAGTCCTGCGAGAACTGAACGCTTCTCTTCCGCTCATCCCGGGGGCAGGGGCAGGACAAGGATGGCCACCAGCGCCAGCGCGCCGATCAGCAGGGCCGACAGCGCCGCCGTCGCCGCCGTGCGCGGTCCGGCCCGGACCACGGCCTTGGGATCCACGCTCAGGCCCAGCGCCGCCATGGCCGTGAGCGTCAGCGCCGTCACCAGCACCTCGATCGGCGGCAGGACCACGTCGGGGATCAGCTCCATCGACCGCAGCGCGGTCAGGGCCAGAAACGCCACGATGAACCACGGCAGCAGATGGTGCAGCGACGGCCGCCCGGCCGGCGCGGGGCCGCCGAACCGCTCGGGCCCCAACAGGGCCAGGATCAGACACACGGGCCCCAGCGTCAGCACGCGCACCAGTTTGACGATGGCGCCCAGCTGGATCGCCGCCGCCCCCGCCGGCGCGGCGGCCGCCAGCACCTGCGGCACGGCATAGACCGTCAGCCCGGCCAGGGCCCCCGTCTCCAGCGCGTCGAACCCCATCAGGCTCCCGACCACCGGCAAGATCAGAACCACGGCGATGCCCAGCACGGCGGTGAAGCCGATGGCCGCCGCCACGTCCTCGCCCTCGGCCCGGATCACGGGCGCGACGGCGGCGATGGCGGAGTTGCCGCAGATGGCGTTGCCGCACGCCACCAGCAGCGCCATGGCCGGCGGCAGGCCCAGCAGGCGGCCGATGGCATAGCCGCCGATCAGGGCCAGGGCGACGACCACCACGATGGCCAGCAGCAGCCACAGGCCCAGCGCCATCACCGCCGCCCCGCTGATGGTCGCGCCCAGCAGGGCGATGGCGATCTCCAGCAGGGTCCGGCCGCTGAACCGCACGCCGAGCGCCCAGGTCTCCGACGGCGTCCAGACCAGCCTCAGGCCCGCTCCGATCAGAATCGCCAGAACCAGGGCCTCGACCCAGGCCCGGCCCATGACCCGGGCCTCCAGCGCCTGCGCGCCGAACGCCGCCGCCCCCACGGCCGCGCTCAGCAGCACGCCCGGCAGGACGCGCAGGACGCCGCTCACGGCGTCAGGGGGGGACGAGGGGGCGTCGGCCCCCTCACACCTTCGCCGAGCGCTGGATGACCCAGGCGTAGAGCGCCACCGTGAGGACCGCGAAGGCCCCGATGCCCACCGCCATGGCCGGCCAGGTGTCCGCCAGGCCCAGCACGGCGGCCCATTCGGCGTTGCCGGTGCCGACGATCGTGGCGGCGTTGAAGACGCCGAACAGGCTCTCGCCCACGATCAGGCCGGACGCCAGCAGCACCCCCATCCGCTTGGCCACCTCGCCGTAGGACTTGCCCGACACCAGCCGGTTGTAGACGAAGCCGCAGATCGCCCCGATCACCAGCATGAAGGTCACGGCGGCGGGCAGGTAGAAGCCGATGCCGACGGCCAGCGGCGGCAGCTTGATGCGGTTCTTGGTCGTGGCGCGCAGCACCTCGTCCAGAACGATGATCACCGCGCCGATGGCCGCGCCGATGCCGATCAGGTCCCAGCGCAGATCGCCGGAGATGACGCCTCGCGCCAGGGCCGAGATCAGGGTGGCCTGGGGCGCGGCGAGCGGCTCATCGGCGATGCCGGGAGGTCCGCCCTCAAAGCCGAAGGCGGCGTTCAGCTGGTTCAGCACGAAGGGGATGACCAGGGCGCCGGCGACGCAGCCGACGATCAGGGCGGTCTGCTGGCGCCACGGGGTGGCGGCCACCAGCTGGCCGGTCTTCAAGTCCTGCAGGTTGTCGTTGGCGATGACGGCGACGGCGAAGACGATGGCCGTCACGATCAGGGCGAAGGCCACCACGTTGGGGCTGGCCGGCAGGCCGGTGATCCCCAGCACCACCAGCATCAGCAGGGAGGCGATGACGATGGCCAGGATGCCGACGCCGGACACGGGCGAGTTGGACGAGCCGATCAGCCCGGCCATGTAGCCGCAGATGGCGGCCACGGCGAAGCCGATGACCACGGTGTAGATCAGGCCGCCCACCACCAGCAGCGGAGTCGCCTCGCCCAGGCCCATGCCCTGCGAAATCCAGGCCAGCAGCACGCCGATGCCGCCCAGCGCCAGCAGCGACAGGATGGCGACCTGGGTGATCGGAATGTCCTGTTCGGTCAGATCCAGCGCCTCGCCGGACTGGCGCTTGCGGTTCGCCGCCAGGGCCGAGGTGACGCCGCCGATCAGCGGACCGGCCAGTTTGATCAGGGTCCAGATCGCGGCCACGCCGATGACGCCGGCGCCCATGAAGCGCACCTCGCGCCGCCAGACGGTGCCGGCCAGTTCCTCGGCGGCGACGCCGGGCTCAAGCGTGGTGGCGATGGACGGAATGCCGTTGGCGGTCAGCCAGGCGATGGTGTCGGGACTGGTCAGGATCGGCACCGCGATCAGCCAAGCCAGGGCCAGGCCGAACAGCTGGGCCAGACCCACCGCCAGGCCGATCAGGTGGCCGGCGCCCAGAAGGGCGAACTGCATGCCGACGCCGACGCCCGTCGCCCCGCCGCCCAGGGAGGCGGGCAGGCTGACGAAGCGCGCGGCCTCGCCGGCGAAGCCCTTGGCCGCGACGCCGAGGGCATAGGCGGCCGAGACGATCGCGCTCCAGATCACGATGCCGAGGCCGGAGCGGTTCTCGCGCACCGCCTCCTCGGTCTGGTCCACGCCGGGGGAGCCGACCTTGAGCACCTCGGCGGCGGCGACGCCTTCCGGATAGGGCAGGCCGCCGTTGACCACCAGCGCGCGGCGGAGCGGGATTGAGAAAGTCACCCCCAGCACGCCGCCCAGGATGCAGATCAGCACCGATTCCCAGAACGGAAACTCCAGCCACCATCCTACCATGACCAGGCCGGGCAGGACGAAGATGATCGAGCTCATGGCCCCGCCGACGGAGGCCACGGTCTGGACCGTCATGTTCTCCCAGATGGTCGAGCCGCGAAGCGTCCGCAGCACGGCCATGGAGATCACCGCCGCCGGAATGGCCGAGGCGAAGGTCAGGCCCACCTGAAGGCCCAGGTAAGTGTTGGCGGCGGTGAAGATCACCGCCAGCAGGCAGCCCAGAACCAGCGCGCGCAGCGTCAGTTCGATGCGGCGCCCGCCCCCGGCGGAGCTCGGCATGTCGGTCATTTCAGCATTCCCTCTCCCAAGAGGGCGGGAGGTAACCAACTCCGGAGGGCTTCGTCTACGGACAATCCGGCGGGCGCAGACCCGGGCGCGACCGGTCCGCCCCGAACAGCCACACGGTCCGCGTCTCATCCGGTCCCGTCGCGACCTGGCGCGGGCCCAGGGCGACGACTCCGTTGGCCGCCGCCACGATCCGGCCCGGATCCGTGCAGCCGGCCACGACCAGCAGCGGCCCCGCCTCGCGGCCTGTCAACGGCATGCTCATCTGGAAATGGTCGTCCGGCACGCCGCCCGGCCCGGGCCAGGCCAGCACCGGCAGGTCGGCGTCCCTCAGGTGATAGGTCAGCGCCGCAGCGTCGCGGCGCCGCTCGGTCACCACCGCGACCGCGCCCTGGGCCCTCGCCGCTTCGGCCACGGCGCGCGCGGTCGCCTCCCATCCCAGAGTGACGGAATAGGGCGCCCGACCCGCGATCATCAGCCGCGCGGCGTTGGCGTCGGCCAGGAACAGCCCGGCCTGCGCCGCCGCGCCCAGCGCCAGCCCTCCAGCCAGCCAGCCGCGACGCGCCCGCTTCAGCAGATGGGCCGTGCCCAAAACGAAGGTGGCGACCAGCGCCGTCGCGGCCCAGTTGCCGTGCGCCCGCGTCAACAGAGCCACCCCCGTCACGACCAGCAAGATCGGCAGGCTGAAGGCCAGCAGCAGCCGCGTCTCCGCCGTCCGAGGCCTGACCGCCGCCAGGATCACCCCCGTCAGGATCACCGGCCCGGCCAGGGCGAACTGGGCGGCCAGGAACTCCAGCCCGTCGCCCAGCCCCAGGCTCAGCCCGCCCCCGGACGCATTCGCCGCCGTATGCCGCACCGTGGCCCCGCCGTGCTCCAGGTTCCACAGCACGTTCGGCAGCAGGGCCGCCAGGCCTACGGCCAGGGCCGCGGCCACGGCCGGCCTCATAAGGGCGCGGCGGCTGGCCGGATCGACGACGGCGGCGACCGCCACGCAGCCACAGAAGTACAGCATCGCGTATTTCGACAGCAGGCCCAGCCCCAAGGCCGCGGCCAGCAGGGCCGCCCAGCCGGCGCCGCCGCCCGCCCTCAGCCGCACCCACGCCAGCAGCGCCAACGCCCAGAACAGCAGCAGCGGCACGTCGGTCGACAGGATGCGCGCCGAGAACGCCGCGCCCGGCGCCAGCAGGGCCGCCCAACCCGCCCAGACCCCGACCCGCTTCCCGAACAGGACGGCCCCGATCCCGAAGATGGCCAGCGCCGTCCCGGCCCACAGCAGGGGCGCGGGCGACCGCACGCAGGCCGCCCCCGACCCGCACACCGGCTCCGCCAGGGCGACCAGCCAGGCGACCATCGGCGGCTTGGAGAAATAGCCCCAGGCGGGATCCTGAGCCCAGACCCAGTACTGCGCCTCGTCGTAGTGCAGGCCGGCGGTCGAGGCCCACAGCATGCCCAGCCGCAGCGCCGTCAGCGCCGCGACCGCCGCCAGGAACACCGCCGTGCCGCGATCGCGGATCAGGCCGCGGCTCCCGTCCGGGCGGTGCGCAGCGCCAGCCGGCGGGCCGGCTCCGGCGCCTCGACCATGACCCGCCACAGAACGCCCAGCACCAAGGCCGTCAGCGACCACGACAGCAGCACGTCCGACAGGAAATGCCCCCCGAACGCCAGTCGGTTCAGCGACAGGGCCGCGCCATAGGCGATCGCCGGCCCGATCGCCCAGCGCCGGATCGCCGGCGGCAGCATGACCACCGCCGCCACCGTCCACGCCGCCGAGGCCGCCTCGCCCGACACGAACGAACAGTTGGCGTCGCACCAGTCGGTCACCTGCCAGACCGGGACATAGGGGGCGTCGCCGCCGAACGCCTCCAGATGCACCGGCCGGGGCCGACCCCACATCGCCTTCAACATGCCGTTGACCAGCAGCCCCGGCCCCAGCGCCAGCCCAGCCAGCAGAAACCAGGCCTTGCGCGCCGTGCGCGAGGTGAAGGGCCGCCCGACCGCGACCCTGCGCCCCAGCGCGATCAGCACGCCCAGCAGCGCCAGTCCCATCACCCAGGTCGAGCTCTTGCGCAGCGCCCGCAGGACCGGCTCCTGCGCCAGCACAAAGCCCTCGCCCGCCCGATGAAAGGCCTCGCTGACGGCCAGATCGACGCCTGGCGCGATCAGGAAATAGACCGTCACCAAAAGGGTCGCCGCCAGGGCGAGGACGGCCGGCTCCTCCATCCGCGCGCCGGCCGCGACCGCCAGACGGACACGGGCGCCCGCGCGACGCAGGACGCGCCGGAACCTGTCGACCCATGGGGGCGCGACGACGAAATCGGGATGTCCGGCCGTCATGTTTTCCCCCAAGGCGGCGTCGATCCCGAATGCCTGAGTCGGGTGTCGCACCGGTCACGGTTCGGCGTCGGTCGCGTGGCGGTTCGGCGGCGGTTCGGTTGCCTCTCGTCCCGGATCGGACGACACGGGCGAGCACTGGGGAGTGGGGACTGGGGAGTGGGGGCATCGACGATCTGTCGTCGCCCACAGGGATCGCTATGATCCCAGTCCCCAAGCCCCAATCCCCAGCGATGCCCGAACTTCCAGAGGTCGAGACCGTCCGGCGCGGACTGGAGCCCGTGCTGGCGGGCGCGCGCCTGACCTCGGTTCGGGTCAACCGGCCGGACCTGCGTTTCCCCTTCCCCGAGCGGTTCGCCGAACGGCTGGGAGGCGCCGTCGTCCAGCGGGTCCAGCGCCGGGCCAAGTATCTGCTGATGCCTCTGTCCACCGGCGAGACCTGGGTCACCCACCTGGGCATGACCGGCCGCTTCACCCTTGAAGGGCGTCAGCTGGGCGAGTTCGAGCAGCCGGCGCCGATCGCCGGCAAGCACGAGCATCTCAGCCTGTGCGCCGGCTCGGGTTCCGGGCGCACCCGCATCGGCTTCGCCGACGCCCGCCGGTTCGGCTTCATGGGCCTGATCCCCGACGATCAGGTAGAGACCCATTCGTGGTTCGCCGGCCTGGGGCCCGAGCCGCTGGGCAACGCCTTCTCGGCGGACCATCTGAAGGCGGCGTTCAGGGGCAAGGCGCAGAACATCAAGGTGTCGCTGCTGGACCAGCGCATCGTGTCGGGCCTGGGCAACATCTACGTCTGCGAGGCCCTGTGGCGGGCGCGGCTCTCGCCCCGTCTGGCGGCGGGAAAGGTGGCCGGGCCCCGACTGGAGGCGCTGACCACGGCGATCCGCGACGTGCTGACCGACGCCATCGCGGCCGGGGGCTCGACGCTCCGCGACTTCGCCAACGCCGACGGCGGCCAAGGCTATTTCCAGCACCGCTTCGACGTCTATGGCCGCGAGGGCGAGCCCTGCCGCCGCTCGGGGCGCCACCCCGTGATCGGCCGCATCGTCCAGGGCGGACGCTCCACCTTCTACTGCCCGGAGTGCCAGAAGCGGTGATTGACGAGAATACGCCGTTGGCGTATTTTCAGACGTGGATTTCGTCAGGACGCGCACCTACGACAAGGCCTTGAAGCGTCTGCGCAAGCTTGGCGCCGTCGATGCGGATTTCGATCGGGTCGAACGCGCCATCGCCGGGGATCCGCGCATCGGCGACCTGATTGCGGGATCCGGTGGCCTGAGAAAGCTCCGGTTCGCCTTCGGCCAAGTCGGCAAGAGCGGCGGTGGACGCAGCATCTTCTACGTCGTCCTGGACGACGACGTGACCTATCTGCTCACGGCCTACGCAAAGATCGACAAATACGATGTCGAACCGTCGGAACTGAAACTGTTCAAGGCGCTCATCAAGGAGTTGCGGCCGTGACCAAGCGAACCCCCCTGGGGCTTGAGATCGAAGCGGGCCTGCGTGCGGCCGTCGCCCATCGCCGGGGAGAGGTCGCCCTGCCCGTGCGTCGGGTGGAGGCCATGTCGGCCGAGCGGATCCGGTCGATCCGACGGGCCGTGGCGCTCAGCCCGAAACAGTTCGAACGCGAGTTCGGCATTCCCGCCCGTACCCTGGAAGGATGGGAGCAGGACAGGCGCCGTCCTGACCCGGCCGCGCGCGTTCTGCTGACGGTGATCGAAAAAGACCCCGAGGCGGTGCGCCGCGCGCTGGACGCCTCGTGACGGCCCACCGTCTCATCCTGTTCCGCGGCATGAACACCGGCGGCGTGCGCGCGCCGGTGGCGGCGCAGCGCGAGATGGCGGAGGCGATGGGGCTGAAGAACCCGCGCACGCTTCTGGCCAGCGGCAATCTGGTGGTCGAGAGCGACCGCGATCCGGTCGCGCTGGAGGCGGAGATCGAGGCCGCGATGGAGCGGACCTTCGGTCTGAGGATCGCCGCCATGGTTCGCACGCCGCGTCAATGGGCGAACCTGATCGCGGCCTGCCCCTTCCCCGCCGAGGCCGCCGCGCACCCGTCGAAGACCCTGCTGATGGTCATGAAGGACGGCGTGAAGGACGGGGCTGTGGAGACCCTGCGCGGCTTCGCGGTCGGAAACGAGCGGCTCGAGACGAGCGACGGCGCCCTATGGTTCTTCCACCCCGACGGCATCGGCCAGTCGAAGATGGCCGAGAAGGCGGCCCAGGTCCGCCTGACCGGCATGGGCACGGCCAGGAACTGGAACACGGTGCTGAAGCTGGCGGAGATGGTTGGGGTGCGCCCGTGAGAAAGGTTCACCTCTGGATCAGCCTGCTGGTCGGGACCGGCGTCTGGGGCGCCTATTTTCTGCACGTCGCGCAGGCGGTGCGGGCCGACGACCTGTCGGGGCTGATCTGGGGGTTTCTGGCGGCGCTGGTCGCGGCCGTGGCGCTGGAGGCCGGGGCGACGTCGGGGGTTACGTGGCTGTTCCGCAAGCGCGCCCGCGATCTGGACGACGGCCCCAGCCTGAACGCGGCGCTGAAGGCGGGGCATGTGGCCCTGATGGCGCTGATCGTCCTGTTGCTGGGCCTGGCCCTCACCCTGGCCCTGGCCTCTCGGTTCGGCTGGGGCCTGGACGTCTCCACCGCCCGCGCCCAGGCGGTGGTCGCCAACGTCCTGCTGGGCCTCGTCGTCCTGACCGAGCTGATCCGCGCCGCCTTCACCCTGATGCTGCTGCCGCGGCGGTGACTGCGTCCGTTTCCGGCGCAGCGGCGTGGCAGACTGCCCAGATCGACCGATGTGCACTATGTGCACTCGAAAAATCGGAGTGCACATGACCGACAGCTACGACAATCTCCTGATCGAGCGCCACGCCGACGGCTATGCGGTCGTCACCCTGAACCGGCCGGAAGCGCTGAACGCCTTGAACTCGGCGCTCTTCAAGGATCTGGCGGATTTCCTCGACGCGGTCGAGCACGACGAAGGCGTGCGCTGCCTGATCCTGACCGGCTCGGGCGAGAAGGCCTTCGCCGCCGGAGCCGACATCAAGGAGATGGCGGATCAGACCTATGCCCAGATGTACGCGGGCAATTTCTTCGCCCTGGGCCACGACCGGATCACCCGGTTCAGGAAGCCGATCATCGCCGCGGTCAACGGCTTCGCCCTGGGCGGCGGCTGCGAGCTGGCCATGCTGTGCGACTTCATCGTCGCCAGCGAGAAGGCGAAGTTCGGCCAGCCCGAGATCAACCTGGGCGTCGCGCCCGGCATCGGCGGATCGCAGCGCCTGACTCGCCTGGTCGGCAAGTCCAAGGCCATGGACATGGTCCTGACCGCCCGCATGATGGACGCGGCCGAAGCCGAGCGCGCCGGCCTGGCCTCGCGCGTCGTGCCGCACGAGACCCTGCTGGACGAGACCCGCAAGATCGCCGCCCGCATCGCCGCCCAGAGCCCGCTGGCCGTCATGGCCAACAAGGAGATGGTCAACGCCGCCCTGGAGACCACCCTGGCGCATGGAATCCAGTTCGAACGCCGCCTGTTCCACAGCCTGTTCGCCTTCGAGGATCAGAAGGAAGGCATGGCGGCCTTCGTCGAGAAACGGAAGCCGGAGTTCAGGGGGCGGTGATGCGTCAGGCCTCGCAGGGATAGGCCGCGCGCAGGGCGCGACCGGCGAAGTCATGGACGCTCTCGCCCGCGGCGGGCCCCAGACGTGCGACCTGCGACTTGCCGCCTTCCACATAGGCCGCCAAAGAGGCGGCGTCGCCCCGGCCGCTGATCACCGCTTCGGCGGCGCAGACGCCGTTGTCCCTGGCGCGATGCAGGTAGGAGAACATCACTCCGGCGCAGAAGCCGACGTCCGTCGGATTCTCCGAGACGCAGGCCTGCTGGTAGCCCTCGGCCGAGAGCGACCGATAGTGGGCCACGAGCTCCGGGGGCAGATCACGCTGGGACGCCGGAGCGCTGCCTGGAGGGGGATCCTGCTTGACGGCTCGTACCGGGTCCAGAACTTGAGGGGTGTTCGGGAGCGCAGGCGTCATCGCAACCGCGGCCGATTCCTGCAGCGTCGGCGCCTGAATGACCGTTTCGGGCATCCCATCGACGGCGGCGGCGACCTCGACTGCCGAAGCCGTAACGAGCCGATAGGTTGGCGCTCTCTGACCGGCCACGGCATAGGAAACGGCGCCCAAGCCCATCAGCAGCGTCGCACACCCCGCGGCGGACAGGATGTGCAAGCGGCGGCTCGCCGGGGGCGCGGGGTTCAGAATGGCGTCGAGACGATGCATGGCGGTTTTCCTCCTCATGCCGGTGAAATTGGGGGCGGGCAGGGCAGACGGCGTGACGGCGGATCGGCGCTTCAGGGCGCCGATCAGCGTCCGCGCATAGTCGAGGCGCGCTTCAGGGCCGGCACACGACAGGGCCTCGGCGTCGCAGGCCCTCTCTCGCGCCGCGTCCCTGCCCGATCGCAGAAAGGGCGTCATGGGGCTGAAGGCCAGGGCCGCCGCCGCCAGTTCCTCGACCCACAGGATGCGGTGGTCCCCGCGTCGCAGGTGGGCCATCTCGTGGGAGATCATGACCCTGAGCGCGAGCGGGTCTTCGGTGGCCGTGGCAGGCAGGATCAGCTTGGTCCTTCCCAGGCCGGAGAGCATGGCCTCTGACACCTCGTCACTGATAAGGACGACAGGAGGTCGCAGACGTCGCGCCCGGGCCTGCGCCTCGACCATCGTGGCAATCGGGCCGCACACCGGCGTCGCGCGCGCGATGACCCTGACCAGTCGGGCGGTTCGCCACGCCAGTAAGATCAGTCGCCAAGCCATGACCGCCGTCGCAAGGGCGAGAAACACCTGGGCCGACGAGGGGAAGAGAAACGGCGCCTCGGTAACAACCTCCGGCACGGGCGCGCCGCTCATGAAGGGGGCCGCGACGGTCGGCATCGTCGTGACGACGCGTGTCGGGGCCGGGATCAGAAGCAGGCTCGCCACCGCCGCAGGAGCGAGAAGCGGAAGGAAAACGGCGGCGCCCCAGGCGCGGTCCGCCAGAAAGGGGTCGGGGCTGATCCGCTGGATCGCCTGGGCCACGCCCCAAGCCAGAAAGCCGACCCCAATGGAAAGGCCGAGGGAAATGGCGATGAGATCATGGCCTTGCATCAGTCGGCCCCCTCGCCCGCGGCCAGAACGGCCTCGAGGGCGGCGATGTCCTCGGCGTCCAGCAACTGGCTGCCGGTGAAGGCCGAAACCGGCAATGGCCCCTCCATCTCCAGCATCGAAGACAGTCGCCGCATCATGCCGCCCAGGACCTCGACCTTCAGCTGGCAGGCCTCATAGACGGCCACGCCATGAACCTCGCGCCGTGCGAGAAGCCCTTTGGAGCGCATGCGCTCCAAAACCGTGCGGGTCGTCGAAGGATTCCAGTTCAGGGCCGCCGCGATCCGCGCCTGAACCTCCCGTGAGCTTTGCCCACCGTGACGCCAGAACGTCTTGAGGACGTCCAACTCAGCGTCGGACGGCATGGATGTCGGTGCAGGAGACGATGGGGTCATGGAAGATGTCGCTACACTTGTAACGCATGCGCGTCAACTGTCGCGATCACGGTGACCGGTAAGATCTCATACGCCTTGCCTCCCGCCGCCCCATCCGCTATACGCCGCGCCTCTTGAGATTTCCGCGCCGCGGACGTGTGGTCTGCGGCGTTTTCCGTTCCGAAGGTTTGATCGATGGCCAACAACGCCGGCGCCAAGAAGGCGATCCGCAAGATCGCCGCCCGCACCGAGGTGAACAAGTCGCGCCGCACGCGCGTCCGCACCTTCCTGCGCAAGTTCCAGGAAGCCGTCGCCGGCGGCGACGCCGAGGCCGCCAAGGGCGCCTTCGTCACCGCCCAGTCCGAGCTGATGCGCGCCGTCTCCAAGGGCGTCGTTCACAAGAACACCGGCTCGCGCAAGGTCGGCCGTCTAGCCGCCCAGCTGAAGAAGATGACCGCCGCCTGATCCGTCGCCTTCGGACGGGCCTTCATCGGTCCGTCGCATAAAACACAAGTATTTTCAAAGGCGAAGCAGGTTCACCTGCTTCGCCTTCGTCATGTCCGGCGCTAAGCGGTTTCGTGAGATTCACTCTTTCCACAGAGCGTCGATCGACAAAATTCCGAGGCCGTTTTTAGGGTTGCGGGAGTCAAGCGAATTAACTTCCAGAAGCGATTCGAATCAGCGTTGACGCACCCCTCCCGGGGAGTAGTTTTCCCTTCTGACGCACTTCCATCCCATCACGGATGAAGACGGCGCGAGACCTCCGTTTCGCGCTGGCGGGAGAAGTCTGCCCGGACGGCGACCCACCCCCTGAAGCTCACGCTTCCGGGCACGGGGAAACGCGTCCCCGGTCCGGCCCCTCCCCGCGCGTCGCGGGGGTGTGAGAGAACTAAGGGGCGGTGACGATGGCGGCAGAAGCGGCGCGTGTGGTGATGACGGATCCGGATCGCATCTGGGCCGAGGCGGCCGGCCGGCTGCGCGCCGAAATCGGCGACGGCCCGTTCAGCAGCTACATCGCGCCCTCGGCCGTGCGCCTGGACGGGTCGGGTCAACTGGTGCTGGTCACGCCCACCGGCTACGCCCGCGACTGGGTGCGCAAGAACGCCCTGCGTCGTCTGAACGAGCTGTGGCTGGGGCTCGACGGCCTGTCGCGCCGGCTGGACGTCCGCTGCCGCGCGGACATGCCGGCCGTGACCCCGTCGGTGATCGCGTCGGCCCCGTCGGCCGCAAGCGCCGTCGCGGCCCGCCCTGCCGCCATGCCCGCCCCGACCGTGGGCCCCGTCGCCGACGGCGCCCGCGCCGTGCGCGCCGCCGGCCTGCAGGAGCGGCTGACCTTCGACGGCTTCGTGGAGGGCCACGGCAACGCCTTCGCCCTGGCCATCGCGCGCCAGATCGCGTCGTGGGCCGACGGCCACTTCAACCCGGTCGTCTTCTGCGGCCCCTACGGCTACGGCAAGACCCACCTGCTGAACGCCATCGCCTGGGAGGCGCAGCGCCTGCGCCCCGACGCCAAGGTCATCTACCTGACCGCCGAACGTTTCCTGTCCAACTTCATGCGCGCGGTCCAGGACCGCACGACCGCGGGCTTCAAGGAGGCCCTGCGCGGCGCGGACATGCTGCTGATCGACGACGTTCAGTTCGTCGGCAACAAGGCGGCCACTCAGGAAGAGCTGCTGTCCACCCTGACCTCGCTGATCGAGGACGGGAAGCGGGTCATCCTGTCGGCCGACCGCGCGCCGATGGCCCTGACCGAGATCGAGCCGCGCCTGCGCAGCCATCTGTCCGCCGGCCTGACCTGCCCGATCGAGGCGGGCGACCGGGCCCTGAAGCTGGCCGTGGCCCGCAACCGCTTCCAGACCCTGGCCGGGCTGGGCGTCGTCTCGGGCGAGGCGCCCGAGGCGGTGCTGGAGCATCTGATCGACCAGACGCCCGGCACGATGCGCGAGCTTGAGGGCGCGGTGAACACGGTCGCCGCCGCCGCCGGCGCCCGCCTGTCGATCCTGACCACCGACGAGGTGCGCGGCCTGCTGGGCTCCGCCTTCCGCGGCGGGCCGGAGCGCCGCATCACGGTGGACGAGATCCAGAAAACCGTCGCGGAACATTTCCAGCTGAAGCAGACCGACCTGCTCAGCGACCGCCGCAACCGCGCCGTCGCCCGCCCGCGCCAGATCGCCATGTACCTGTGCAAACAGCACACCACGCGGTCTTATCCCGACATCGGCCGCCGCTTCGGCGGCCGCGACCACACCACCGTCCTGCACGGCGTGCGCAAGGTCGGCGAACTGATGACCCAGGACGACCAGATCGCCCGCGACGTCGAGACGCTGACGCGCAAGCTGCGGGGGTAGGACGGCGCCAGGGAGTAGGCAGTAGGCAGTAGTTGGGTTCGTCAGGCCGCTCGCGCCTTTACGGGACCGGCTCGCCCGTCATAGGTCACCGCCCTACTGCCTACTGCCTACTGCCTACTGCCTACTGCCTGGGCCCTCACAGCTTGCGGTAACACACGTGCGCGCCCGCCACCGGCGCGCCCAGGGGGCCGCCGCGGCCGCGCGCGAACAGGCCGGTTTCCCCGACGCGCCAGAACCAGTCGTCGAAGGTCAGCTTGTGCGATCCGCCGTCGGGCTGGGGGGTGTCGCGCGTGTACCTCCAATGGAAGGCGCAGCCGGCTTGACGGCCCTCCGCCTCTCCCACGATGCGGGTCTCCGTGCCGGCATAGCGCCCGTCGCCCAGCGCCTTGATCGTCCAGTTCAGGCGATCGACATGGTCGTCGTCGAAGGTCCAGGTTTCGGTGAAGTCCACGCCTCGACCGTCGGCGTGCCGGCGGCCCTCGGCGGCGACGGTGAACCGCCCCTTGAACCCGCCCATCGGCCCCTCCAGCAGCCCCCAGCCTTCGAACCGGCCGTGATAGAACTCCTCGGGGCGAAACTCGGGCCCGGTTCCGGCGAAGTCTTCGATCTTCATCGGCAGTCTCCTTCCATCGCCTTTCAACCGCCGTCGGCGCCGCCGGTTCCGCCGTCTTCTGTTGCCCCGCGCAGCCGATGCGCTAGTGTCGCGGGCCATAGTGCGGGCGTCGCGTGAGTCGCCCGAAAGCCTGGGTTTGGCCGAGACGACATGCAGCTGACCATCGAACGATCCGCGCTCCTTCGGGCCCTGGGCCATGTGCAGAGCGTGGTCGAACGCCGCAACACCATCCCGATCCTGTCCAACGTCCTGCTGTCGGCCGGCCGCGACCGCCTCAGCTTCGCGGCCACCGACCTGGACATGGAGATGGTCGATGAGGCCGAGGCCCAGGTGAACGTCGAGGGCCAGATCACGGCGCCGGCCCACACCCTGTACGAGATCGCCCGTAAACTGCCCGAGGGCGCCGAGGTCTCGCTGTCCTATGACGGCGACGATCCGCGCCTGGTGGTCCAGGCGGGCCGGTCCAAGTTCAACCTGCCGGTCCTGCCGGCCGGCGATTTCCCCGTCATGTCGACCGAGACGGGCGGCGCCCGCTTCTCCATGCCCAAGGACGACTTGGCGCGCCTGATCGACAAGACCCGCTTCGCCGTCTCGACGGAGGAGACGCGCTACTATCTGAACGGCCTCTATCTCCACACCGTGGCCGAGGGCGGCATGCCCCTGCTGCGCGCCGTGGCCACCGACGGCCACCGCCTGGCCCTGGCGGAGACCCCGGCCCCTGAGGGCGCCGCCGGCGGCCCCGGCGTCATCGTGCCGCGCAAGACCATCGACCAGGTCCGCCGCCTGCTGGACGACGGCTCGGGCCCGGTCGAGGTTCAGGTCAGCGCCCAGAAGATCCGCTTCGAGTTCGGCCAGGCCAGCCTGACGTCCAAGGTCATCGACGGCGCCTTCCCCGACTACATGCGCGTCATCCCCAAGGGCAACGACAAGCAGGCCGACATCGACAATTCGATCTTCGCCTCTGCCGTCGACCGCGTGGCCACCATCTCGGCCGAGAAAAGCCGCAGCGTGAAACTGGCCTTCGACAACGACCGCGTCACCCTGACGGTGCGCAACATGGAGGCCGGCCAGGGGGTCGAGGAGGTCGAGATCGGCTATTCCGAAGAGCCGTTCGAGATCGGCTTCAACGCCCGCTACCTGCTGGACGTCGCCGGCCAGATCACCGGCGAAACCGCCCACTTCAAGTTCGCCGACCCGGCCAGCCCTACTCTCGTCCTCGATCCGGGCGATCCGGGCGTTCAGTACGTGCTGATGCCGCTGCGGGTTTAGGGCTTCGGCCTCAGCTCAGGGCGCTCTGGAGCGTGGCATAGTACCAGACCCACATCGCCATGATGACCGACAGGGCGACGCCCTGGACCCAGCGGGCGCCGAACAGGGCCGCGGCGATGCTGGCCGCCAGCGTGGGCCAGCTGGCGTAGTTCGACGCCACCCAGTTCTGGCTGTCCGACCCGAACAGGAACACGGTGGCGATGGTCAGCCCCGTGTTCACCGCGAACAGGCCCGCATATTTGCGGCCCTCCTGTCGGTGGTAGAGGGGCAGATCGACGGGGCCTTCGGCCGCGACGGGTGGGCTGACCAGACGAGCGAGCAGGTAGAGCAGGCAGGCCACGCCGAACAGGACGAGGACGGTCGCCATCGGCCAACTGGCCTGCGCCTGCAAATCCCACAGGCTGAGCCACCAGGCGACGATCGCCAGCATGATGTTGAGCATCCAGCCGGCGTGCAGCCACGACACGCGCACGCGACGGCCCGCCCTGGCGAGGTCGCCGACGGTCGCCAGGATGTGGGCGACGCCGAGCGCGTAGACGAAGGAGTAGAGCGTCATCACGAACTCGAACGCATTCATGGCGACGCCCTCCTGAGCCGCACGATCGTCGGTATGCGAGGCGAGTCAAGGGCGGTCGAAACGCCGTGCCGTCCCGCCCATTGACGCGGCAGCGGGTGTGAGCTTCTTCCAATCCCGCTCATCCCGGCGAAAGCCGGGACCTAGTGCTTTCGTGGGGCAGGCTGTCGGGGATTGAGCCCCGGGTGGATCGGCGCCACCGTTCGCCCAAAGGACTGGGTCCCGGCTTTCGCCGGGATGAGCGGGGGGTGGGGATGGCGTTCTTCACCTATATCGTGGCGAGCCGGCGCAACGGGACGCTGTACACCGGGTCGACGGACGATCTTGAAGCGAGGATCGTTCAGCACCGAACCGGGTATTTCGACGGCTTCACCGCCAAGCATGGCGTCGCCATCCTAGTCTGGTTCGAGACCCACGCGACCCGTCACGAAGCCTTCGTGCGGGAACGCCAGATCAAGGAATGGAAGCGGGTCTGGAAGCTTGAGATGATCGAGAAGGCCAATCCCGGCTGGCTGGACTTGTCTGAGGGATGGGGCGCCGAACACCGCGTCTGACCGAAAGAACTGGGTCCCGGCTTTCGCCGGGATGAGCGGGTGGTAAGACCGACATCTTGATCACCGCCCTCACCCTCACCGACTTCCGCTCCTATGCCGCCGCGCGGCTGAAGCCCGCCGCGGCGATCACCGTGCTGCACGGGGTCAATGGGGCGGGGAAGACCAATGTGCTGGAGGCGTTGAGCCTGTTCACGCCGGGCCGGGGCCTGCGCGGGGCGACGGCGCCGGAGATGGGGCGGCGCGAGCCGGGCGAGCCGGGCGGGCGGGCCTGGGCGGTGGCGGCGGTGCTGCACGCCGACGGCGACGAGGTGAAGCTGGGCACCGGCGTACAGTCCGCCGGGGGCGCGCGGCGCGTGGTGCGCATCGACGGCGAGACCGCCCCGCCCGGCCGCCTGCTGGATCACCTGCGCCCCGTCTGGGCCACGCCGGAGCAGGACCGGCTGTTTTCGGACGCGCGCGCGGAGCGGCTGAAATTCTTCGACCGGTTGGTGTTCGCCGCCGATCCGGACCATGCGGCCCAGGTCGCCGCCTATGAGAAGGCCCTGCGCGAGCGGCTGCGCCTTCTCACGGAAGGTGCGGAGGGGCGGGCCGCCGACCCTTTGTGGCTGGACGCGCTGGAGGCGCGCCTGGGCCAGGCGGGGGCCGCCGCCGCGACCGCCCGGGCCGGTGCGCTGAAGGCGCTGCAGACCGCCATCGACGCGCGCGGCGACCGCCCCTTTCCCCAGGCCGATCTGGGCCTGACCGGCGAGGCCGAGATGATGGCCGCCGACGGCGCCGACGCCGGTTCGATGGCCGCCGCCATCAGTGAGGGCCTTTCCCGATCCCGCGCCCGCGACGTCGCGTCCGGGCGGTCGCTGTTCGGCCCGCACCGCTCCGACCTGACGGCGCTCCACCGCGAGAAGAACCGCCCCGCCGCCGAAGGCTCCACGGGCGAACAGAAGGCGCTGGTGCTGAACCTGGTGCTGGCCCAGCTGAACCGGCTGGCGGGCCAGGCGGCTCCTCCCTTGCTGCTTCTGGACGAGGCGCCCGCCCATCTCGACGCGAACCGCCGCGCCGCCCTGTTCGACGAGGTGGAGGCCCAAAGCCTGTCTTGGGGTCTTCAGGCCTTCATGACGGGCACGGAGGCGGAATTGTTCGCCCCCCTGCGCGGACGCGCCGGCTTCGTGCGGGTCGAGGGCGGGGCGTTGATTGCGGAACCTTGAGGAGCGCGGACCTCCAGGTCCGCGTTTCATTCTTGAAGCGCTCGCGGACCTGGAGGTCCGCGCTCCAAACTATCTCAGGAACCGCAGCACCGCCGCCTCGAACCGCCGCGGCTGGTCGATCATGACCATGTGCTCGGCGCCCTCGATCGGCTCCAGCGTAAGGGGGCCCCGCAGCCCGGCGAAGGCGGGGCGCAGGCGCCGCTCCAGATCACGACGCGGCGATCCTTCGGCCCGGCTCCATCCATAGGCCACCGTCACCGGCGCGGTGACGTCGTCCAGCCGATGCCGCATGTCCAGCGTCATGACCTCGTACAGCCCCTGCGCCAGCACGCGGCGGTCGCCGCCCTGCCAGCCCATGCCCGACATCACGGCCTCGCCGGCCCCTTGCTCCCAGCCCGCCTGGGTCAGGGCGTCGTCGCCCAGGAACAGCACGGCCTGATAGGCGACCCGCGCGATCGGCTCCACGTCCCGCGCCGACGCCCCGCCGTCCAGCAGCGAGGGGAAGAAGGGCGATGCGTCCACCACCATGACCCGGCCGATGGCCGGCCCGCCGTCCGCCGCCATGCGAATCGCCACCAGCCCGCCCATCGAATGGCCGATCAACGCCGGGGTCCTCAGCCCTCGCGCCTGGACATAGCGCAGCACCTCGCCCGCCACCGGGCCGACCAAAGGTCCCGACGCATTGGCGGCGGCGGGCAGTTCCCCAAACCCGCGCACCGAGACCAGGTGCACCGTGTGGTCGTCGTCCAGGCGGTCCGCCAGCCGCGCCCAGACCAGCGACGTCGAGGCCAGGCCGGGGATCAGCACGACGTCAGGGCCCCGCCCCCGCGTCTCCACGACGATCCGGTCCGACCGGAAGCCGCCCGTCTGCGCCTGCGTCGCCCCGGCGGGCGACGTCAGCACGATCAGGAACAGGAGGGCGCTCAGGACTCGGGGGCTCATAGCCTCATCGTGCGAACGTCGTGCGGCGAAGTGTGGGCGAAAGCCTTGCCAATCGCGTGGGAAGGCGGATCATTGCGGCGGGGCCGTTCAGGAGGTGTGAGATGAAGCTTTGGGGCATTCTGATCGTCGGGGCGTGTCTCGCCGCGCCGGGCATGGCGATGGCACAGGAGGAGGTTCTGACGGCGGAACCCGCGGCCCCGGCCGGGGCGTCCGCGTGGCGCACCTTGTCGCGGACGTCGGGTTCCATCTATCTCGCGGACGTGGGGGGCATGAAGCAGGCCGACGGGATCACGGCCATCCGCATGGCGCGCGCGCCGCGGTCCCCCGCCTCCAGCTCGGATCGCGAGCACGCGATCGAGACCTATGAGTTCCGCTGCGGCCAGGACCAATGGCGCGTGATCCGGACCGAGGAATACGGCCCGGACGGCGCGGAGCTCGACGCCTGGGACGAGGCCGACGCCGCCTGGCTGGCCGTGCCGCCGGGCAGCAACATGGCCTTCCTGGACGCGGTCGCCTGCGACGGCGAGCTGCCGACCGGGCGGCCGTGGGCCCGGCTGGAGGACTTTCTCGCCTCCAACCGCAACTGACGCGCGTCAGGCGTCGACGGCGGCGTCCAGCGCGTTCTCCTGGATGAATTCGCGGCGGGGCTCGACCACGTCGCCCATCAGCTTGGCGAACAGGTCGTCGGCGTCCTCCTGATGCTCCACCTTGACCTGAAGCAGGGTGCGCGCGTCGGCGTCCAGCGTGGTCTCCCACAATTGCTCGGGATTCATTTCGCCCAGACCCTTGTAGCGCTGGATCTTGATGCCCTTCTTGCCGGCGTCCAGCACCGCCTCCAGCAGGTCCAGCGGACCGCGGATCACGACGGCCTTATCCTTGCGGCGATAGACGGCGGGCTTGTCGAACAGGCCCTCGAAGCTCGCCGCCCGCTCGGCCAGACGCCGGGCGTCCAGCGAGCGGATCAGCGCCTCTTCCAGCACGATGCGCTCGGTCACCGCGCGGCGCACGCGCTCGAACGCCACCGCCCCCTGCGCGCCGGGAGCGCCCGACCAAGCCCCGTCGCCCTCCTCGGCATAGAGGTTCAGCCGCTCCGCAGCCTTCGCCGGGTCTCCGCCGACTTCCGCGAACAGACCCGCCAGAGCCGACTGCTCGATGGAAAACGCCGGCGCGCGCTGCGACAGGCGATCAACGCCCGCCTTGAACGCCTTGGCCTCGCGCACCAGTGCGGCCAGGTCGAAACCGGTGCGGCGCTCGCCGGTGGGCAGGTCCAACTCAGCCTCGGCCACGCCTTCCTCGATCAGATAGGCGTCCATCTCCGCCTGGTCCTTGAGATAGCGCGACGTCTTGCCCTTCTCGACCTTGTACAGCGGCGGCTGGGCGATGAAGACGTGGCCGCGCTCGATCAGCTCCGGCATCTGCCGGTAGAAGAAGGTCAGCAGCAGGGTCCGGATGTGCGCGCCGTCGACGTCGGCGTCGGCCATCAGGATGATCTTGTGATAGCGCAGCTTGTCGGCGTTGAAGTCGTCGCGGCCGATGCCGGTGCCGAGCGCCAGGATCAGCGTCCCGATCAGGTCGGACGACAGCATGCGGTCGAAGCGCGCCCGCTCGACGTTCAGGATCTTGCCCCGCAGCGGCAGGACGGCCTGGTTCTCGCGGTTGCGCGCCTGTTTGGCCGAGCCGCCGGCCGAGTCGCCCTCGACGATGAACAGCTCGGACTTGGCCGGATCGCGCTCCTGACAGTCGGCCAGCTTTCCGGGCAGGCTGGAGATGTCCAGCGCCGACTTGCGCCGCGTCAACTCGCGCGCCTTGCGCGCGGCCTCGCGCGCCGCGGCGGCCTCGACGATCTTGGCGACGATGGCCTTGGCCTCGACCGGATGCTCCTCGAACCAGGTCGACAGGCCGTCGGTGCACAGGGCCTCGACCGCCGGACGCACCTCTGAACTGACCAGCTTGTCCTTGGTCTGGGAGCTGAACTTGGGATCCGGCACCTTGACCGACAGCACGCAGGTCAGGCCCTCGCGCGCGTCCTCGCCGCTGACGGAGACCTTCTCCTTCTTGGCCGCGCCGGCGGCCTCGATGTAGCCGCTCATCACCCGCGTCAGCGAGCTGCGGAACGCCGACAGGTGCGTGCCTCCATCCCGCTGCGGGATGTTGTTGGTGAAGCACAGCATCGTCTCGTGATAGCTGTCGTTCCACCACAGGGCGAGGTCGAGCTCGATCCCCTCCTTCTTGCCGCGAATGACGATGACGTCCTTCAGGATCGGCGACTTGGACTTGTCCAGGTGGCGTACGAAGGCCTCGACCCCGCCCTCGTAGTGCAGGATCTCCTCGAACGGCTCGGCGTGGCGATTGTCGGCCAGGCGGATGACCACGCCCGAGTTGAGGAAGGCCAGCTCGCGCAGGCGGTGCTCCAGCGTCTTCAGATCGAAGTCGATGTGGCTGAAGGTCGTGACCGACGGATAGAAGGTCACCTCCGTGCCGTTCATCGGCTGGCCGGCTTTCGGCCCCTCGGTGCGCAGCGGGGCGTCGCCCGTGATCTTCAGCGGGCTGACGGTGTCGCCGCGCTCGAAGCGCATCTCATGCTGCTTGCCGTCGCGGTAGATCTTTAGCTGCAGCCAGTCCGACAGGGCGTTGACCACCGACACGCCGACGCCGTGCAGGCCGCCGGAGACCTTGTAGGAGTTCTGGTCGAACTTCCCGCCCGCGTGCAGCTGGGTCATGATGACCTCGGCCGCGGAAACGCCTTCGCCTTCGTGGATGTCGGTCGGAATGCCGCGCCCGTTGTCCGTCACGGTGACCGAGCCGTCGGCGTTCAGGATCACCTGCACCAGGTCGGCGTGACCGGCCAGCGCCTCGTCGATGGCGTTGTCCACCACCTCATAGACCATGTGGTGCAGGCCCGAGCCGTCGTCGGTGTCGCCGATGTACATGCCGGGCCGCTTGCGCACCGCGTCCAGGCCTTTGAGAACCTTGATGGAATCGGCGCCGTATTCCGGCTGGTCGGCGGTGCTGTCGGTCATGCGGTCTTCGGTCTGGGGACGGAGCGTCCGGGGCGCGAATCCGCACCGGTTCGGGACGGTGGAAATATAGGCGCCCGGGGCGTCGAAAGCGAGCGTTTCCCTCCCCTTCAGGGGAGGGATGTCGGCGCGCAGCGACGACAGGGTGGGAGGGACGCGGCGACACGAGCCGGGACGTCCGAGGGCCGATCGCCCGGCCCCTCCCACCCGATCGCTGCGCGACCACCCTCCCTCAAGCGGGAGGGAGATTTCAGGCCGCCAGAGCCTTCAGCACGGCCTCGCCATAGCGCGCCATCTTGGCCTCGCCGACGCCCGGCACGGGCGCCAGTTCGGGCAGGCGCGACGGGTTGATCCGGGCGATCTCCAGCAGGGTCCGGTCCTGGAAGATGACGTAGGGCGGCACGCGCTGTTCGGCGGCGCGGTCGCGGCGCCAGGCGCGCAGGCGTTCGAAGCGCAGGCGCACATCTTCCGGCAGATGCTCCAGAGCCGCGGCGGCCCTGCCCTCCCCACGCCGCCTCGGATTGCCCGAGCGGGTGGAGGCCATGGGCGCCGGCGCCTGGGTCACCTCCACCGTCCGCTCGCCGCGATAGACGGCGCGCACCGCCGCCGCATCGCCCAGCCGCAGCAGGGGGCGGCCGTCGTTGGCGTCCTCCTCCAGCAGGCCCTCGAACATCAGGTGGTCGATCACCTCGCGCCAGCCGTGCGGCGACAGGTCGGCGCCGACGCCCCAGGTGGAGAGCCCCTGCTCCCATCCCTGCACGTCCTTGGTCCGGCCGGTCAGATGATCGACGACACGGCCGCGGCCGAAGCGCTGGTCCAGCCGCTGCACCGCCGCCAGCGCCTTCTGGGCATGGACCGTGGCGTCGAAGGTCTGGGGCGGGTCCAGACAGACGTCGCAGACGCCGCAGACCTCCGCCCCCTCCTCCCCGAAATAGCGCCGCACCGCCTGGGGCCGGCAATGGGCCCCGTCCAGCATGGCGAACAGGCGCCGCGCCTTGCCGACCTGGGCGGCCTTGACCGCCTCGTCCATCGGCCGGCCGTCCAGCCGTTTCAGCGTCCAGGCGATGTCGGACGGCCCGTACAGCGTCAGCCCCTCGGCCGGTTCGCCGTCGCGCCCGGCGCGTCCGATCTCCTGCCAGTAGGCCTCCAGCGACCCCGGCGGATCGGCGTGGATGACGAAGCGCACGTCCGGCTTGTCCACCCCCATGCCGAAGGCGATGGTCGCCACCATCACGCCCGCGTCGGCCGCCAGAAACCGCGCCAGGCGCCGGTCGCGCTCCCGCCCGTCCATGCCCGCGTGATAGGCCAGGGCGTCGACGCCCGCGCCCTGCAGCGCCTCGGCCAGCCGCTCGCATCCCTCACGGCTGCCGCAATAGACCACGCCCGACCGGCCGCGCCGCGCCGACACCAGTTCGATCACCCGCCGCTCGGTCCAGGCGCGGGTGCCCGCGCCCTTCTTCTCCGCCGCCAGCGCCAGATTGGGCCGGGCGAAGCTGTCGACGAACACCTGCGCCGCGCCCAGCCGCAGCGAGGCGACGATGTCGTCCCGCGTCCGCGCGTCGGCCGTCGCGGTGACCGCCAGACGCGGCACGTTCGGGAACACCTCGGCCAGACGGCCAAGATTGCGGTAATCCGGCCGGAAGTCGTGGCCCCACTGCGAGACGCAGTGCGCCTCGTCGATGGCGATCAGACTGAGCTCGATCTCCGAAAGCCGCTCCAGCATGGCGCCGACCGCCAGCCCCTCGGGAGAGACGTAGAGCAGGTCCAGCTCCCCCGCCCGCGCCGCGCGCCACACCGCCGAGCGGTCGTCCGGCGTCAGGCCGGAATCCAGTCGCGCGGCCCGCACGCCCTGTTGGCGCAGACCCTCCACCTGGTCGGTCATCAGGGCGATCAGCGGCGAGATCACCAGCCCCATGCCGGGGCGCAGGATGGCCGGGACCTGATAGCAGACCGACTTTCCGCCCCCGGTCGGCAGCACGGCCAGGGCGTCCCTGCCCGCCAGCGCCTCGGCCACGACGCCGGCCTGCAGTCCCCGGAAATCCGCATGGCCCCAGACGCGCTCCAGCAGGGCGCGGGCCTCGGTCAGGTCGATGGGGGATTCGGCGGACACGGCGTGTGTCTGCACCAGCGGGCCGGGACTGTCATTGCAATCTCCGCTCATCCCGGCGAAAGCCGGGATCCAGTCCTGTGGATGACGCGTGCATCCGGTCGGACGAAAACGGCCATCCCGACACCGGCCATGGCAAAGAACTGGGTGCCGGCTTTCGCCGGGATGAGCGGAAAAGAATGGTGATCCTCTACGGCCGCCCCCCGGCGGTGTTCGACCCTCCCACCGACGCCGTCCAGACCTCGCCCCTGATCCCCGGATCGACGGCGCTGGAAGATGTCGCGCCCGGTTCGGTCGATCTGGCCGTGATCCATGCCCCGCCCAGCGCGCTGGAACGCCGCGCGGTACTGGCCCACACCCTGCGCGCGCTGAGGCCCGGCGGCCGGCTCGACGCCATGGCCCTCAAGGACAAGGGCGGCGCGCGCCTGAAGAAGGAACTGGTGGGCTTCGGCCTGTCGGTCGTGGACGAGCCCAAGGCACACCACCGCCGCTGCCGTGCGACCGTGGGCGGCCCCCTCACCGGGCTCGATGAGGCGATCGAGGCCGGAGCGCTGCGCCAGGTTCACGAGACGGGTCTTTGGTCCCGGCCCGGCGTCTTCGCCTGGGACCGCATCGACGCGGGCACGGCGATGCTGGCCACGCTGCTGCCGCCGATGAAGGGCACGGGCGCCGACCTCGGTTGCGGGCTGGGCGTGCTGTCGGAGGCGGTGCTCACCTCCGCCGCCGTGACGAAACTGACCGGGATCGAACTCGACCGCCGCGCCGTGGAGGCCGCGCGCCTGAACGTCGCCGATCCCCGCGCGACGTTCGACTGGGCCGACGCGCGGACCCTGCCGGCCTCAGGCGACCTCGACTTCGTGGTGATGAACCCGCCCTTCCATGACGGTGGGCAGGAGGATCGTCGGCTGGGTCAGGCCTTCGTGCGCAAGGCCGCCGAGCTGCTGAAGAAGGGCGGCGTCCTCTGGATGGTGGCCAACCGCCACCTGCCCTACGAGGCCGACCTGAACGAGGCCTTCCGTCGGGTGCGGGTAGTGGACGAGAGCGCGGGCTACAAGATCTTCGAGGCCGTCAAATGAAGCCCGTTCGTCTCGACCGGCTTCTCGGCGGCCTGGGCTACGGCTCGCGACAGGAGGTGGCGAAGCTGGCCAAGGTCGGCGGCATCACCCTGGACGGGCGAAACCTGACCGACGCCTCGCAGAAGATCGCGCCGACGCCCGACCTGCCCGACCGCATGACCATCGACGGCCGACCCGTCGATCCGCCGCCGGGGCTGGTGATTCTGCTGAACAAGCCGCTGGGCATGACCTGTTCGCACAAGGAGGACGGCGCGCTGGTGTACGACGTCCTGCCCTCGCGCTGGCGTCGTCGCGACCCGGCCATCTCCACGGTCGGCCGGCTGGACAAGCAGACCTCGGGCCTGCTGCTGCTGACCGACGACGGCGACCTGCTGCACCGGATCATCAGTCCGCGCCGCCACGTGGCCAAGGTCTATCGCGTCACGCTCGCCCGGCCGCTGGAGGGGCACGAGGCCGCCCTGTTCGCTTCGGGCGACCTGGTGCTGGAAGGCGAGGACAAGCCGCTGGCCCCGGCCGGACTGGAGGCGATCTCGCCCACGGAGGTGCTTCTGACGGTGCACGAGGGCCGCTATCATCAGGTCCGCCGCATGTTCGCCGCCGCCGGCAACCACGTGGAGGCGCTGCACCGCGAACGCATGGGCGCCCTGACGATCCCGGCCGATCTCGCGCCCGGCGACTGGCGTCTGCTGACGCCGGCGGAGATCGACCGCGTGTTCGAGGAGCCCTGATGACCCTCACCAAAATCTGCGGCCTGACGACGCCGGACACGCTGGACGCCGCCCTGGATCACGGCGCGGCCTTCGTCGGGGCGGTGATCTTCGAGAAGAGCCCGCGTCATCTGGAACCCCTGCACGCCGCGACCCTGTTCGACCGGGCCCGGGGGCGGGCGAAGATCGTCGCCGTGGTGGTCGATCCGTCCGACCTGCTGCTGACGACGCTGGCGCTGAGCCTGCGCCCGGACTTCGTCCAGCTGCACGGCTCGGAGACGCCGGAGCGCGCCGCCGAGGTCCGCCGCCTGACGAAGGCTGGGATCATCAAGGCCCTGCCGGTGCGGGACGCCGCCGATCTGGCCGCCGCCGACGCTTGGGTCGATATGGTCGACCACATGATGTTTGACGCGAAGCCGCCCAAGGACGCCGACCTGCCCGGCGGCGTCGGCCACGCCTTCGACTGGTCGATCCTCGCCGGCCGCGCCTTCGACCGCGCCTGGTTCCTTGCCGGAGGTCTGGACCCGGACAATGTGACGCGCGCGATCCGCACGACCGGCGCGCCGCTGGTGGATGTCTCCTCTGGCGTGGAAAGCGCCCCGGGTGTTAAGGAGCCCGCCCGCATCGCGGCCTTTCTCACGGCCGTCGCCGAGGCCTGAAAGCCGGATCCGTGAACGCCCCGATTCCCAACTCCCAGTACGCCTGGCCCGACGCCGAGGGCCGCTTCGGCCCCTTCGGCGGCCGTTTCGTGGCCGAGACCCTGATGCCCGCCGTGCTGGAGCTGCAGGAGGCCTATGAGGCCGCCAAGGCCGATCCCGCCTTCCAGGCCGAGCTGGACGACTGGCTGGAGCACTACGTCGGCCGGCCCAGCCCGCTGTATCTGGCGCAGCGCCTGACCGACCATCACGGCGGGGCGAACATCTGGTTCAAGCGTGACGAGCTGAACCACACCGGCGCCCACAAGGTGAACAACTGCATGGGCCAGATCCTTCTGGCCATGCGCATGGGAAAGACGCGCATCATCGCCGAGACCGGCGCCGGCCAGCACGGGGTGGCCACCGCCACCGTCTGCGCCCGCTTCGGCCTGCCCTGCGTCGTCTACATGGGCGCGGTCGATGTGGAGCGGCAGGCCCCCAACGTGTTCCGCATGAAGCTGCTGGGGGCCGAGGTCGTGCCGGTGACCAACGGCCGTTCGACGCTGAAGGAGGCGATGAACGAGGCCATGCGCGACTGGGTCACCAACGTGGCCGACACCTATTACATCATCGGCACGGCCGCCGGTCCGCACCCCTATCCGGAGCTGGTGCGCGACTTCCAGTCCGTGATCGGCAAGGAGGCGCGGGCCCAGATGAAGGCGCGACGCGGCAAGCTGCCCGACGCTTGCGTCGCGGCCATCGGCGGAGGCTCCAACGCCATCGGCCTGTTCCACCCGTTCATCGAGGATCCGTCGGTGCGCCTGATCGGCGTCGAGGCGGCCGGGCGCGGGCTGGACGGCCCGGATCACGCGGCGTCGCTGCAAGGCGGCCGGCCCGGCGTGCTGCACGGCAACCGCACCTATCTGCTTCAGGACGACGACGGCCAGATCCTGGAGGGCCACTCCATCTCCGCCGGGCTGGACTATCCGGGCATCGGGCCGGAGCACGCCTGGCTGCACGACTCGGGTCGCGCCGAATACCGCGCCGCGACCGACGCCGAGGCTTTGGAGGCCTTCCAGCTGTGTTCGAAGCTCGAGGGCATCATTCCGGCGTTGGAGCCGTCGCACGCGCTCGCCCGCGTAGGCGAAATCGCGCGCGAAGTTGGCAAGGGCGGCGACGTCGTGCTGAACATGTGCGGGCGGGGCGACAAGGACATCTTCGCCGTGGCGAAGCATCTGGGCGTGGAGTTGTGATCATGCGGAACCTTTTCACCGCCGTCGTCGGCGCCGGACTCCTCGCCGCCGGCGCCGCGGCCGCCCAGCAGCCGGCAGAAGAGGTCGGCCTGCCGCTCGCCGAGGGCATGGAATTCGACCAAACCTGCGGTCCTCGACCCCAGTATCAGGGTCGGGCCCGCTGCGTGCGCGGCCCCTTGGCGGTCATCTCGCCCGCGGCCGAGGCCTACATCGCCCATTTTCAGGGCCAGGGCTGGCAGGTCGTCGGCGGCGAGGATAACGCCGTGATCTTCGCCCGCCGCCGCGCCGACGGCCGCTGCGACGGTCTGGAGATGGCGGCCTTCTACGACCATACGCGGCCGGTCGGGCCCGCTACTCAGGGTTGGCTCGGCTTCGCCCCCATCCCCGGAGACGTCTGCGCGACCGGCGGCGTCCAGTGAAGGCCGCCCGCATCGACGCACGCTTCGCGGCGCTGAAGACAAAGGGCCGGGCGGGTTTCGTGACCTACGTCATGGCCGGTGATCCGTCGCGCGAGGCGACGCTGGACATCCTGCGCGGCCTGCCGGCGGCCGGGGCCGATCTGATCGAACTGGGCTTCCCCTTCTCCGACCCCATGGCCGAGGGGCCGACCATCCAGAAAGCGGCGGCGCGGGGGCTGAAATCGGGTCTGACGCTGAAGGGTACGCTGGAACTGGCCCGCGCCTTCCGCGACGGCGACGCCGACACGCCCCTGATCCTCATGGGATACCTGAACCCGTTGGAGACCTACGGCCACGCCGCCTTCGCGCGCGACGCGGCCGCGGCCGGCATCGACGGCCTGATCGTCGTCGATTGCCCGCCGGAAGAGGCCGGGCCGCTGACCGACGCGCTGGACGCCGAGGGCGTCGCCCTGATCCGCCTCGCCACGCCGACCTCGGACGATCATCGTCTGAAAACGGTCACGGCCCGCACGTCCGGCTTCGTCTACTACGTCTCGGTCGCCGGGGTGACGGGGGTGAAGGAAGCCGACGCCGACGCGGTCGCGCCCGCCGTCGCCCGAGTGCGCGCCGCCTCCGGCCTGCCAGTGGCCGTCGGCTTCGGCATCCGGACGCCCGAAAGCGCCGCCCGGATCGCCTGCGTCGCCGACGCCGTGGTGGCGGGCTCCGTTCTGGTCGATGAGGGCGCGGGCGCCGTCGTCCGCGGAGACGACCCGGTGCGGAGCGTGCTGAGCAAGGTTCGCGACCTGGCGGAAGCCGTCAGGGGTGCGCGCGCGACCCAGATGGCGTAGAGGCCCCGCCCATGGCCAATGAGAAGTCACCCGAGAACCGTCCGCTGACTGGATGGCTCAGCCGCTTCGCCCCCGGCGTGCGCAAGATCGTCAACCGCCGCGACACGCCGGACAATCTGTGGATCAAGGATCCCGACAGCGGCGACATGCTGTATCGCCCGGATCTGGAGGCGGCCCTATGGGTCACGCCGTCGGGCCGGCACATGCGCCTGAACGCCGAGCAGCGGCTGAAGGTCACCTTCGACGACGGCCTCTGGGAAGAGGTCGCCGCGCCGGACGTGCCCGAAGACCCGCTGAAGTTCTCCGACGGCAAACCCTACCGCGACCGCCTGACCCAGGCGCGCAAGGCGGCGGGCCGCAAGGACACGATGGCCATCGGCGTGGGCGAGATCGACGGCGTCGAGGCCGTGGCGATCGTCCAGGACTTCTCCTTCATGGGCGGATCGCTGGGCATGGCGGCGGGCGAGGCCTTCATCAAGGCGGCCCAGGAGTCCACGTCGCGCGGCCTGCCGCTGGTCTGCTTCACCGCCGCGGGCGGTGCCCGCATGCAGGAGGGCGCGCTCAGCCTGATGCAGATGGCGCGCACGACCTTGGCGATCCAGGAGCTGAAGGCCGCCGTCCTGCCCTTCGTGGTGGTCCTGACCGATCCGACCACCGGCGGGGTCACCGCCAGCTACGCCATGCTGGGCGACGTCCACCTGGCCGAACCGGGCGCCCTGATCGGCTTCGCCGGGCCGCGCGTGATCGAGGCCACCATCCGCGAAAAACTGCCCCCCGGCTTTCAGCGCGCCGAGTATCTGCAGGAAAAGGGCATGGTCGACCGCGTCGTCCCGCGCCCCGACCTTCCGCGCACCCTGGGCCTGGTCCTGTCCATGCTGATGGACGGAAAGCGGGCGGCGTAGGCTTCCTTCTCCCCTCGGGGGAGAAGGTGGCTCGCGGAGCGAGACGGATGAGGGGACTTTCGCCACCGCCCTTATCCGCTGAATGAGAGCCTGATGACGCATCCCCCTCATCCGAGCGACTTCGTCGCCCACCTTCTCCCCCGAGGGGAGAAGGTTTGAAAGTGGACCCAATCTCCGCCCGTCTGCGCCTGCGCCATCCCCAGCGCATCGATCTGTCGCTGGAGCGCATGTCGGCCCTGTGCCGCGCGCTGGGCGATCCGCAGGATCGACTGCCGCCGGTGATCCATGTCGCCGGCACCAACGGCAAGGGCTCGACCGTCGCCTTCGTGCGGACCATGGCCGAGGCGGCGGGGCTGAAGGTGCACGCCTACACTTCGCCGCATCTGGTCCGGTTTAACGAGCGCATCCGGCTGTCCGGCACGCTGATCGACGACGACCGGCTGAACGCGATCCTGGACCGCGTCGAGGCGACCGGGCTGGAGGCGACGGTGTTCGAAAGCACCACCGCCGCCGCCTTCCTGGCCATGGCCGAAACGCCCGCCGACCTGGCGATCGTCGAGGTCGGCCTGGGCGGTCGGCTGGACGCCACCAACGTCATCTCGCGGCCCCTGATCACGGCCGTCGCCCCGGTCGATCTGGATCACGCCGAGTTCCTCGGGGCCGATCTCGCCGGCGTGGCGGGGGAGAAGGCCGGCATCCTCAAGCCCGGCGCACCGGCGATCCTGGGGCGCCAGTCTGAGGTCGCCCACGCGGCCCTGCTGGCGCGGGCCGAAGCGGTGGGCGCGCCCGTCACCGCCATGGGGACCGACTTCGACGCCTGGGCCGAGCGCGGCGGCATGGCGGTGCAGACCATCGACGGCCTGCTGGACCTGCCCGCCCCTCGCCTGCCCGGCCCGCATCAGATCGACAACGCCGGGCTGGCGACCGCCATCGCCTTGGAGCTGAGCCTGCCCGACAAAGCGATCGCGCGCGGCGTCGAGACTGCGACCTGGCCCGCGCGGATGCAGCGCCTGACCGCCGGCCCTTATGGCCGCGCGGCGACCACGGCGGGCGCCGAGCTGTGGCTGGACGGCGGGCACAATCCGCATGCGGGCCGGGCGCTGGCGGCGTTTCTGGCCGAGCGTCAGGCGCGCGATCCGCGCCCCACCGCCCTGATCGTCGGGATGCTGGCCAACAAGGATCACGCCGGCTTCTTTGAAGCCCTGCGGGAGTCAGCCGCCCAGGTCTTCACCGTCGCCTTCGACGGCGCCTGCGCCCCGCCGGAAGCCTTGGCCGCCGTCGCCACCGGCCACGGGCTGGGCGCGATGGCCGTCGGTCAGATCGACGCCGCGCTCGACCGCGCCCTGTCCCTCGGCGCCGGCCGCGCGGTCATCTGCGGCTCGCTGTATCTGGCGGGAGAGGTGCTGGGCGCGGCCGAGGAGACGTGGCCTACGTGAGTCTTCAGAAAGGCGCGTAGAATCCGAGCTGATTTTCGACAGCGACGACCTGACCATCGATCACGTAGGCGATGTACTGCTCGTTGTGACGCGGCGGCCCCTCACGCAATCCGCCGGACACCCGGATCACATGCGAGATGGACGCCCCCCTGAGGTGTGTCGGGTACTGCGGGATGGGCTTGGTGCGACTGGCATCCTGTGGTCGACCTTCGTAGCTCGTGCGCAGCCCGAGCGAGGACATGGTCGCCACGAATTCAGCCTCGGGGATCGGCAGAACGACGTCCAGGCCGTAATGCTCTTTCAGGGTGGTCTGGGTGCAGGGCGCGTAAAACCCGTCGATGGCGCGCACGTCGCACGGCCCGGCGGAGGCGCAGGCTCCAAGAGCGAGGAGAGCGCTGGCGACGCCCAAACCTCGCACCACGGCCAACATGTCCACCGCCCGTCAGCCCGCCTTCACGCCCGCTTCGGCCAGCCATTCGACCAGCTTGCCCTTGGGCATGGGGCCGACCTTCATCGAGGTCATTTCGCCGTCGCGGAACAGCATCAGGGTCGGGATGCCCTTCACGCCCAGCTTGGACGGGGTCATGGGGCTGTCGTCGATGTTGACCTTGGCCACGGTGACCGCGCCGGCCATCTCGTCGGCGATCTGCTCCAGCGCCGGGCCGATCTGCTTGCAGGGGCCGCACCACTCCGCCCAGAAATCCACGAGCACGGGGGTGGAGGACCTCAGCACGTCGGTCTCGAAGCTGTCGTCGGTGACCTTGACGGTGGGCATGGGCGCATCCTGATGGGGCAAAGGGTCGGCGCGACGTGGCGCCCGGTCGGCCATGATGTGGGGCGAATCGGGCCGGGTTCAATCCTTCGCCAGCAGCGCGTCGGGGATCGGCATCAGCCGCGGCCCGTCGGTCCAGACCAGCGCGGCCTCGACCCGCCGGCCCGGCCACACCGTCTTCAGCGCCGCCACGTAGAGGGCCATCTGCATCAGATAGGCGGGATCGGCGTCCTCTATGCGGTCGGGCGCCGGGCGGTTGGTCTTGAAATCGACGACCAGCACGCGATCCCGCGTGATCGCCAGCCGGTCGATCCGGCCCGACACCGTCAGTCCCCCCACCTTGCCCGCCACCGCCACCTCGGCGCGCGAGCCGGGGCCGAAAACCTTGGCGAAGCGGGCGTCGTCCAGCACGCCCAAGGCCGCCGCGACCATCTCGGCGATGCGCGCCTCATCCAGATCGGTCTCACGAGCCAACAGGCGTCGCGCCACCTCTTCTCGCCGAGCGGGCTCCACCTCCGGCAGCCGCTCCAGCAGCCGGTGGATCAGGTCGCCTCGCCGGAACCGGCCCAGCGGCGCGCCGGGCCCCGCGGCCGTGGCCAGCGGCGACGGCGCGGGCACGCGGATCGACCCCCCCAGCCGCGAGGGCGACGACGGCCGCGCCAGCACGTCCGCCGCCGGGGCCCGCCGCGCCCACTCCGGCACGACGGCCGGCGCCGTTTCCGTGGTCGCCGCCCGTCCGATCGCCGGGACGGGATCGGGCCCGAACCGGCGGATCGACTTCCCCGTCGGCCCTTCCAGGTCGCGCACGCCCACCAGCCGCCCGAAGGTCTCTTCGATCACGTCGCGCCAGCTCCCCTCCGGCGCGCCCTTCCGGGTGGCGGCGTGGCGACCCATGACGATCACCCGGTCCCGCGCCCGCGTCAGGGCGACGTAGAGCAGCCGCAGCCCCTCGGCCGCCCCACGCGCGTCGCGCTCCGCCCGCGCCTCGGCCGCGACGTCGCAGTCCTCGCCCTTCGACGATGCGCACAGCACGCGCCCCTCAGTCTCGTCCGGCAGGGTCAGCGGCAGCAGCGCCACCCCCTTGCCGCCGCCCGGCGCGCCCGTGGTGTCGGGCAGAATCACCACCGGCGCCTCCAGCCCCTTGGCGCCGTGCACCGTCATGACGCGCACCTGGCCGCGCGGCCCCTCCAGCTCGCGCTTCACCTGCACCACGGCGGTCTCCATCCGGCCCAACGCGGTCTCCAGATCGACCGCCCCGCGCCCTTCGACCGCCAGCGCCAGGTTCAGCGTCTCGTCGATCGCCTCGGCCGCCTCGGCGCCCAGCCGGTTGAGCATCCGCACTCGTCCGCTCAGACCCCTGGCGTCCACCCGGTTCAGCAGGCCGGAGAAGAAGCCGAAGGCGTCGCGGTCGGCCATGTCCCGCACCGCGTCCAGCAGGGCCAGGGCATGGGCCCACTCCGGCCGCTCGTCGCCGCGACGCCGCAGCTCGCCCCACAGGCCGCCCCGCCCCTCGCGCCCGGCCAGGTCGAACAGGCTCTTCTCGCCCACCTCGCAGAACGGACCACGCAGAATCTCGGCGACGGTCAGGTCGTCGTGCGGGAACAGGGCGAACCGGGCGAGAGCCCGCAGGTCGTGAAAAGCAACGTGCTCCGACAGCATGAGGCGATCGGCGCCGGCGACCGGCACCCCCTCGGCCTTCAGCGCCCGCAGGATCTCCTCGAACAGGCCGTCGCGCTTGCGCACCAGCACCAGATAGTCGCCCCAGGCGGCGGGGCGCAGGTCGCCGTTCTTCGCATGTACGGCGACGCAGCCCTCGACCTGTCGTTTGATCTCCTTCGCCAGATCCCGCGCCAGCGCCTTGCGCGATCCCTCCTCAGGCTCTGCATCGACCGGCTCCCAGGCGTCGCGCTCCACCCTGGGCGGATCGACGTGCATCTCCCACAGATCGACCGAGCCTGGCTGTCCCACCCGCGCGGCTAGGTGTTTCAAGGCGACGCTAAAGTCGCCGGCGCCCATTAGCGCTTCAAGCCGCGCCTCGGAGTCAGGCACGTTGAAAACTTCATCGACGAACTTCAGCAGCTCGGGCGTCGAACGGTAGGAGGTGTGCAGTTCCACTGGCTCGAACCGCAATCTCGCGCCAATCGCCAGACCGCTGTAGCGGCGGTTTTCCTCGCGCAGCCGTTCCGGCCGCGCGCCCTGGAAGGAATAGATCGACTGCTTCTCGTCCCCGACCGCGAACACGGTGCGCGGCCCGGTCGAGGCCCGCTCGGCGCCCGCCCCGGCGAAGAAGGCCTCGGTCAGCGCCTTCAGGATCTCCCACTGCTCCGGCGCCGTGTCCTGGGCCTCGTCCAGCAGGACGTGATCCACCCCGCCGTCCAGCTTGAACAGCACCCAGGCGGCGTCGGCGCGGACGGTCAGCAGCTCGACTGCGGCGGCGATCAGGTCGGCGAAGTCCAGCGCGCCGGTCTTCGCCTTGGCCGCCTCGTAGAAGGCCGCATGCACACGGGCGAGGGCCAGCACGTGCGCGGTCTCCTCGGCCGTGCGGATCTTCCGCGAGACGTCCAGCGCGTCGACGTAGGCGGTCTGTAGCCGCGTCAGCTCCTCCGCGGCGGCGGGCGGCGCCTGTTTCGTGGCCATCTTCGCCCGCGGCCCGTCCTTGGTCAGGAACACCGAGCGGACGGCTTCGAAGGTCCAGTCGGCGGTCCGCATCCGCGCGGCGCAGTCGGCGTCGGCCTTCGATCCCGTCGCCATCGCCTCCGCCAGCGCCAGCCAGCGCCCCCGGTCCAGCCGCCGCATGAAGCCGGATTGGTGCGCGTCCAGCGTCGTCTCCGGCGCGCCGAACGCCTCATGCGGCCCCGGGCTGGTCCCGTCGGCCATCCGGTCCAGCCAGCCCGTCAACACGTCGCGGTCCGTCTCGATCCGGCCCAGCAGATCCTGGAAGCTCTGCCAGTCCAGCGTCACGGCGAAATGAGCATAGGCTCGGCCGACGGCGCCGTCCGGATCGAACAGGGCATGTCGCGCCAGGTCGTCGCGCGCCCGGATCGACAGCTCCGCCGCGCCTGCGTCGTCCAGCACCTCAAACCCCGGATCGACCTCCGCCTCCAGCGGGAAGCGCCGCAGCAGCTGTTCGCAGAAGGCGTGCAGGGTTTGGATCTTCAGCCCGCCCGGCGTCTCCAGCGCGCGCGCGAACAGGCGGCGCGCCCGCGACAGGTCGTCGGGCGTCAGCCGATCGCCGTCCGATCCGTCCAGCGCCGCCAGCTCGCCGCGCAGCGCGGCGTCGTCGGCGATGGCCCACCCGCCCAGCCGCGCATACAGCCGCTCCTGCATCTCCGCCGCCGCCGCCTTGGTGTAGGTGACGCACAGGATCTCGGCCGGCTTCGTGCCCGTAAGCAGCAGGCGCGCCACGCGGTCCACCAGGGTCGAGGTCTTGCCCGACCCGGCGTTGGCCACGACGAAGACCGACGCGCCCGGATCGGCGGCCTTGCGCTGGGCGGGGTCCGGCAGGGGCCGGCTCATGCCTCGTCCCCCTCGCCGCAGCCGGCCACGTGCCACTCCCACACGCGCGCCAGATGGTCGTAGTTGCCGCCGAAATTGCCCATGAACTGGGGCGCCGCCCAACTGACGTAGGGCTCGTTCGGATCGTCAAACCGCGCCACGCGCGCCTTCAGGCCCTCCAGCGCCGCCATTGACAAAGCCATCGCCTCGGCGCCGAACGCCCGCACGCTGACCTCGTCGGCTCGGTCGCGCCCGGTGACGCGGACATAGGTCAGCTCCTCCGGCTCGATCGGCGCCCGGTCCGTCATTCCGGCCTCCGCCAGGATGGCGCCGGTCAGGGTCAGCTGCGGCGCGAAACCGGCCTCGATCTGCTTCTTCGAGGGAATCTGGCCCGTCTTGAAGTCCATCACCGCCGCACCGTTGGCCGACATCTCGATGCGGTCGGCCTTCGCCGTCACGGTGAAGGGGCCGGCGGGCGCGGCGAAGGTCAGGGCGACGCTCTCCTCCACCCGCACCTCGATCCCGCGCGCGCGCCGCTCCGCCTCCAGCCGCGCCAGGGTGCGGGCGCAGTTGCGGGCCAGCGGCCCCTCGCGCGCCATGGCCGCGTCGTCGAAGCCGGCGTGGCCCATTTCCTCGATCAGCAGGTCGTGCAGCACGCCCTCGCAGTCGTCGGGCAAGGCCTCGGGCCACGACACGACCAGCCGCTCCAGCGCCCGGTGCACCGCCGTGCCCCGCGCCAGCGCCTCGGCCGACCTGCCCGGCCGCTCCATCTCCTTCAGACCCAGCACATAGCGGGCATAGACCGCATAGGGGTCGCGCACCCACCGCTCGACCGCCGTCACCGGCAGCCTGCGCGGACGCCGCGCCACCGGCGGCGTCGGACGCGGCCGCTTGGCCGGACGGCCGTCGCCCGTCGGCGCGTCCAGCGCGCGGGCCGTCGCCAACGGCGCGGTCGCGTTCGCCACCTCCACCCCCGCCCCCTCGGCCAGCATGCGCAGCCGCCACAGCCAGCGGCTGGGCACCGCCGGCTGGCCGCCGCGACGCCGCCGCTCGACCAGCACGACCTCCGGCGAGGACGCCGCCTGGATGAAGTCCTGCGCCGTCTGGCCCAGCCGCTTCTCCGGCGGCGGCAGGTCGACGGCGGCGCGCATCGGCCGCGACAGCAGGGGATCCACGGACGCCGCGCCCGGCCACACCCCCTCCTCGAGCCCCGCCAGGATGACCCGGTCGGCGCGCACCAGACGCGCCTCGATGGCCCCAAGAATCCGCAGGCTGGGATGGGTCGCGTCGCCCGCGCGAACCGTCTCGGCGTCCATCAGCTTCGTCAGCAGCCGGGCGAAGGCGGTCGCGTCCAGCGCGCCCAGCGGCGCTCCGTGCGCGATCAGTCCCGCCAGAAGGGCCGCCGCCGCCTCGCCGTCGTTCCCCGCCCAGGCCTCCAGGCCGGCCACCGCCTCCACAAAGGCCGTCAGCGTCCGCGCCGCCTGATCCAGCGTCGGCTCGGGCATCGCGCGCGCCGGGCCGACCAGCGTCTCCAGTCGGTCAAACAACGCCTCGGCCGCCCGCGCCTGCGCCACGGTCGTCTCTGACGGCGCCTTCCCGTCGTCGCGGGGAGAGCGGGCCTTAAGCAGCTTCGCGCGAACCCGCGTGAAATCGCGCAGTCGCGGTCCGCGCAGGGCCAGCCGCTCCAGACCGTGTCGGGCGGCGGCGAACTCGTGCCCCTCCAGCGCGATCGTCGTCTCAGGATGTTTCAGCAAGCCCAGCAGCGCCTGCGGGTCCAGGGGATCCGCGATCACCCGCGCGGCCAGATCCAGCAGCCGTCCCGCCGGCGTGCGCGACAGGGGCATGCCCGACGAGCTGTCGGCGATCACGCCCCATCGCTCCAGCCGCGCCGACACCCGCCGCGACAGGTCCAGGTCCGGCGTCGCCAGGGCGCAGGTCCGCCCCGGCGTCTCCAGCGCCTCGCGCATCATCACCGCGATCGCGGCCGCCGCGTCTTCCTCGTTTTCCGCGGTCAGGACCGACAGACCGTCCAGGCCCTCAACCACCGGATCGGCGCCCGTGACGTCGGCCGCCGCGCGCCGCAGGGCCTCAATGGCGGTCTTCCAGTCGCCCGTCGTCTCGGCGGGTCGCAGGGCCTCCGCCAACACCCGCCCGCGCGCCCGGCCCCTGCGCGCCGCGACCCGCTCCTCCGCCGGACGAAACCACGGCCGCACCGCGCCGCGCTCCAACTCGACGCGCGCCAGGAGTTTCGCCAGCGCGTGCTGCGGGTGCTGGGCGTCGCCCGGCTTGTCCGGAATTCCAGCGACCTCGCCCCACACGTCGTCGGCCATGTCGCGGTCCAGTCCGGGCACGACCACGGCGCCGCGCGGCGCGTCCGCCACCGCCTTCAGCACCGCCGCAGCCGCCGGCGCCGTCCCGGTCGATCCAGCGGCCAGCACCGGCTGGTCGGGCGGGCTCTCCGTCCAGCGCTCCGCCAGGAGGCGCAGCAGCTTCGACCGCCGCCACGCTGGATCGACCAGGCCCAGTTCGGCAAGACGCGCGGGCCACCGCTCGGTGGCCAGCCGCAGGAATTTCGCGCTTTCCTGCCAGTGCCGCGCCAGGTCGCCGGTGACCATCTCGTCCAGCTTCGACAGATCCTCGACCTCCTCGATCTGGCAACTGTCGAGGAAGCGCCCCAAGGCGTCCGCCAGGCCCAGAGCGCCGACCGGCGTCAGGCCCGGGCGCAGGCCGGACTCGACGATCAGCCGCGCCAGCTCGAACCGCCGGGCCCGCGCGTCGATGGCAGGCGGGAGGTCCAGCCCGACGTCGCCCGGTGAAAACGGCGGCTCGTCCTCCTCCAGGTCGCCGAGCGGCCGCACCTCGGGCAGCAGAACCGCCCGGTTCCCCGCCCGTCGCGCCAGGGCCTGGGAGAAGGCCCTCGACGCCCGGCGATTGGGCAACAGCACCACAGCGTCCGACAGCGCCTCCGGATCGCGCTCCCCCAGCCAGGCCAGCACCCCGTCGGCCAGATCCTCCAGGAACGGCCGGTGCGCATCGATGGAGAACCAGCGCGGGCCGGGCCCGGCGAAAGGGTCGAACGAACTCATGCGCGGAGGCGACCCTCCGCCTCGTCGCGCGCCTGCGGATCGCCGACGTGCATCCAATCGCCGTCCAGAACGCAGCCGAACAGCCGCCCCTCGGCGGCCGACCTGCGCCACAGGGGGCTCAGCGAGAACGGTCCGTCGGGTCCGCCGTCGGCGTACCCCGGGCGCGTGATGTGCACGCCCATGTAGGCATACGGCGCACTTGCAGCCTCGCCCCGGAACGTCAGCCCGCCGGCGTCGCCCAGGAAGAAATCGCCGTCGCCCTCGAAGCCGATCGACCCCTCGCGCCGGGCCAGCAGCAGGGCCGCATCCATCCGTTCCGGGTCCCACAGGCGGATCAGGTCCGCCAGTGCGTCGCCCTGGTCGATCCAGACGCTGTCGATGTTGGCCACGAACACCGGATCGTCGCCCAGCAAGGGCCGCGCCTTCTTCAGCCCGCCCCCCGTCTCCAGAAGTTCGGCCCGCTCGTCCGAGATCACGATCTCCGGCCCGCGCCCGCGCGCCTTCAGATGCGCCTCAAGCCGGTCGGCGAACCAGTGGGCGTTGACCACGGCCCGCTGCACGCCCGCCCCGGCCAGCCGGTCCAGCACGTGGTCGATCAGCGCCCGGCCCCCGACCTCGACCAGCGCCTTGGGCCGGTCGTCCGTCAGCGGCCGCATCCGCGTGCCGAGGCCGGCGGCGAGGACCATGGCGGTCTTCAAACTCATGTCCTTCCCCCCATGGCGGGGGAAGGTGGCTCGCGGAGCGAGACGGATGGGGGGGCTGCCGGGGCCGCGCTCATCGCGCGACGGTGGGATCGTTGAGACAGCCACCTCATCCCAGCCGCGCTGCGGCCCACCTTCCCAAGCGAGCGGGGAAGGGCAATCGCGCTCTTCATGACCGCGCCTCCAACGGCACGTGCCGCGCGAACCAGGCGGCGATGCCCTCGAGTCCTGGCTTCTGCAAATTACGATCCAGATGCGTCCACATGCGCGGCATGAACTGCGCGTATCTGGGCTTGCCGTCCCGGACGATCAGCCGGGCGAAGACGCCGAGAATCCGCGCCTCGTTCAGCGCCGCCAGCGCGGCGTAGGCTTCCATGAAGGCGGTCCGGTCCACATCCGGCCGCAGGGCGAAATAGCGGTCCAGCGCGGCGGCTTCCAGCACCGGCGACACATCGCGCCGGGCGTCCTGAAGCAGGGAATGCAGGTCCCAGCCGGGGTGCGCGCGCACCGCGTCTTGGAAATCGATCATGCCGACCCGCGCGGTCCCTTTGCGCCGCGGCAGCCAGATCAGGTTCTCGGCGTGATAGTCGCGATGGGCCATGACCGAGGCCTCGCGCTCGGCCCCGGCGACGACCGGCGCCCAAACGGCGTCCCACTCGGCTCGCCCCTGCTCCGACACGACGAAGTCCGGCCTCAGCTTCGGCAGCCACTCCACGAACAGGTCCGCGCCGCCCTTCAGCGCGACGGCGTCATAGGTTTGCAGCGGCCACTGCCCGCCGGGGCCTGTCAGGACGTCGGGGGTCGGCGCGGCATGCAGACGGGCCAAGGCCTCGACCGCGGCCATGTACAGGGGCGCCTCGGGTTCGCCCCGCTCGATGGCCCGCGCGAACAGGTCGTCGCCGAGATCCTCCAGCACCGCCAGCCCGTTGGGCACGTCCAGCGCCACGATCTCCGGCGCGCTCAGCCCCACGGACTTCAGGTGCGCCGCCACCGCCGCGAAGGCGTCCATTCGGCCGGCCGAGAGGCGCGCGGTCGCATTCCAGCCGGCCGCGCGGCGCTGCGCGGGCGTCCATGACGGATCGGCCGGCGGGCTCTCGGCCGACGGCGCCTGGTCCATCAACATCAGCGTCGCGCCCGAGGGCAGGGCCAACCGCTCATAGCGACGCGTGGAGGCGTCGCCGGGCAGGGGCGCGCGTGCCGCCCCGGCCAGCCCGGCGGACGCCAGAAAGTCGAGCCGCAGGGCTTCACGATCGGACATGGATCTCCTTCAGGGCCTCTTCCCACCGCCCTGCGCCAGAAACGGTCGCAAGGCGGCCGGCGCCGTCCTCTTCCAGCCGGATCGTCAGCCGGTCCGGGCCCAGCCAGGCCTCCGGCTCGTCCCCCAGACGTTCCGGCCATTCGATCACGACCGCGCCTGTGTCCAGGGCTTCGTCCAGCCCGATCTCGGCCGCCTCCGAGGGTCGCTCCAGCCGATACAGGTCGAAGTGGGCCACGGGCGGCGACGTCTCGTAGACCTGCACGATCGTGAAGGTCGGGCTGGGCACGTCCACGTCCGCCCCGGCCAGCGCCCGGATCAGCCCTCGCGCCAGGGTCGACTTGCCCATGCCCAGCGGCCCGTCCAACAACACGGCGTCGCCGGGGCGCAGCAGGGGCGCCACCGCCCGCCCCAGCGCCGTGGTCGCCGCCTCGTCCTTCAGCGCGATCCTCATGCGAAGTCCGCGTCCGGCTGGGTCGGCAGCACCCGCTCGGTGAAGGCCTTCAGGGCATAGGTCGCCTTGCCCGCGTCGATGTCCAGCCGCTCGGGCGCGATCGGCCTGCCGACCATCAGGCGGAAGGGCTTGCGCCGCTTGTTCAAAAGTTCGTGGAACAGGGTCACATCCCGAAGTTCGCGCGAAAACCGGTCGAAAAGGTGGAACAGCCGGCTGTACGGGCCTGAAACGTGAATCGGCACGATCGGCGCCCGATACTTGCGCGCAAGCGACGCCGCCGTCGCCGCCCACTCCGGATCGGTCAGGGCCCCGTCCTCCATTCGCGCCAGCCGTCCGGCGGGGAACAGCACGACGCACCGCTCGGCCTCGAACGCCGCCCGCGCCGCCTCCAGCGTGGCGCGCGTCTTCTCCCGCGTCCGTTTGTGCACGACCCATTCGACCGGGATCACGGCTTCCGACAGGCGGGCGCAGACCCTCAGGGCGTCGGCGTTGGCGAAGAAGATCGCGTCTGGGCGCCGGGTCTTGACCGCGTCGAACACGGCGATGCCGTCGGCGATGCCCGTCGGGTGGTTGGCCACCACCACGCAGCGCCCGGCGGCAGGCAGACGGTCCAGATTCAACGCCGACACCTTCAGGTCCAGCAGGTCGGAAATCTGCTCAAGCGCCACGTGGCCCGGACTGTCGGCCACCATGTCGGCCATGCGCCGCGCCTGGGCGTAGCCCAGCAGGCGATAGAGGCCCGGCCGCACCAGCGGCCAGCTCCACGATCCCGTCAGCCGGGGCGCGCGTTCGGCGATCAGGACGTCGACGATATGGGGCGATGCGGCGCTCATCCTCCCGCTTGTCGCCGCCTTCGCGCGGGCCCGCAAGCTACCAGATGCGCGCCACCCCGAAGTCGTCGAACACCCGTTCGTTGGAGAGCAGAACCAGATTCTGCGTCAGTGCCTGGGCGATCAGCAGCCGGTCGAAAGGGTCCTTGTGCGGGTGATCGAAGCCGCCGGCGAGGGCGGAAGATTCGATGTCGATCGGAAGCCCGCGAAATCCCTCGGCCGAGATCTCATCGACGAACGCCTCCGCGAGGCGCCGAACCTGCGGCAGCTTGCCCCGCCGGTGCTTCTGCGCGACCTCATACGCAGAGACGGCGCTGATCCAGACCACGGAATCAGGATCGCGAATGAAGACATCCGCGCTTCGCCCGAGGCGGTCATCCTTGATCAGCCACCAGATCAGGGCGTGGGTGTCCAACAGGAAGTTCAATCGTGTTCATCCCCGCGACCTTCCCAAAGCGCCAGGTCCTCTTCGTCCATCGGATCGAAGAAGCTTTCGTCAAAGGCGATGATCCCTTTCAGCCGTCCCGGCTTGCGCTCGACCTTCGGCTTTGCGGGCTCCACGACGGTCAGCCGCACGGCCGGCTTGTCGCCGCGAGCGATCACCACCTCTTCGCCGCGCTCCGCGGCGGCGATCAGCTTGGACAGGTGGGTCTTGGCGTGGTGGACGGTGACGACGGTCATGGCCAGCTCCTTAGCTAAGCAACTTAGCTAATCAGACGCCGGACGGCAACTTCCGCCCTCGCCTCACCCCATGCTACGCCTTGGCCGAAGACATCCCGGAGGATCGACCCATGCGCAGCGCGCTCTTGTTTTCCGTCGCAATCGCGGCCCTGGCCGTCGTCACGCCCGCGCCCGCCCGCGCCCAGGAGGCGATCGACCGTTTCACCTATGACGACCTGATCCAGGTCAACCGCCTGTCGGACCCTCAGGTGTCCTGGGACGGCGCGCAGGTGGTCTATGCGGTGCGCGTCACCGACATGCCCAACAACCGCGGCGTCGTCAGCCTGTATCTGCTCGACATGGAGACGGGCGGCGCGCCGGAGCGGCTGGACATCTCCGATGAGGGCGCCAACACCGCGCGCTGGGGGCCGGACGGCACGCTGTATTTCCTGTCCGGCCGGTCCGGTTCCAGCCAGGTCTGGGCGTCCAGGGATCGCGGCGGCACGGCGGCCCAGGTCACGGACCTGCCGGTCGACGTCCAGACCTATCGGCTCAGCCCCCTGGGCGACCGCATCGCGGTGGCCTTGGCGGTCCATCCCGACTGCGCCGACCTGGCCTGTTCGGTCGCCAGGACCGAGGCCGAAGCCGCGTCCAAATCCACCGGCGTCGTCTATGACCGCGTCTTCGTGCGCCATTGGGACACCTGGGGCGACGGCACGCAGAACCATCTGTTCGTGGCGCCGATCGGGGCGGACGGCCGCGCGGGCGAGGCGGTATGGGTGACCAGGGGCTTCGACGGCGACACCCCCTCCAAGCCTTTCGGCGACGAGACCGACTTCACCTTCACCCCTGACGGTCAGGGCCTCGTCTTCTCGGCCCGGGAAGCCGGCAAGACCGAGCCGTGGAGCACGAATTTCGACCTGTGGCGGACCGACCTTTCGGGGTCCGGCCAGTTCGCCAACCTGACCGACGGCAACGACGCCTGGGACGCCGGGCCGGTCTTCTCTCCCGACGGCAGGACGCTGGCCTACCGCGCCATGGCCCGGCCGGGGTTCGAGGCCGACCGGCTGGTCGTGCACCTGATGGACGTGGCCAGCGGCCGGACCCGTGCCCTGACCGCCGACTGGGACCGCTCGGCCGACAGCCTGCAGTGGTCGCCGGACGGCCGGACGATCTACGTCACCGCCGGCGACGTCGGCCAGACGCGGCTGTTCGGCGTGGACGTGCGCTCGGGCGACGTGGTCCCGATGACCGGCTCCGGCCACGTGGGCGCCTTCGACCTGACGCCGACCGGCTTCGTCTTCTCACGCGACGCGCTAGATTCCCCGGCGGAGCTCTGGTTCAAAACGTACCGGGGCCGGGAAATGCCGCGCCAGATCACCCGCGTGAACCCCCAACTGGCCGACGAGACCTTCGGCGAGGCCGAGCAGTTCACCTTCGCCGGCTGGAACGGCGAGACCGTGCATGGCTACGTCATCAAGCCCGCGGGCCTGGCCCCGGGCGAAAAGGCGCCGGTCGCCTTTCTGATCCACGGCGGGCCCCAGGGCTCGTTCGGCAACGCCTGGTCCTATCGCTGGAACGCCCAGACCTATGCCGGGGCCGGCTATGCCGTGGTCATGATCGATTTCCACGGCTCCACCGGTTACGGCCAGGCCTTCACCGATTCGATCTCGCAGCACTGGGGCGACCGGCCGCTGGAGGATCTGCAGAAGGGCTGGGCCCACGCGCTGTCCGCCTACGACTTCCTGGACGGCGACCGCGCCTGCGCGCTCGGCGCCTCCTACGGCGGCTACATGGTCAACTGGATCGCCGGCAACTGGAAGGAGCCGTGGAAGTGCCTGGTCAACCACGACGGCATCTTCGACACCTTCGGCATGGGTTACGCCACCGAGGAGCTGTGGTTCACCGAGTGGGAGAACGGCGGCACGCCCTACGACGTCCCGGAAAACTATCAGGAGTTCAACCCGGCCAACCACGTCCAGAACTGGTCCACGCCGATGCTGGTGATCCAGGGCGACCGAGACTTCCGCGTGCCCACGACCCAGTCGCTGGCCACGTTCAACGCGCTTCAGCGGCGCGGGATCGAGAGCCGGCTGCTGGTCTTCCCGGACGAGAACCATTGGGTGCTGAAGTCGGCCAACAGCCTGCAATGGCACCAGACCGTCTTCGGCTGGCTGGACCAGCACCTGAAGGCCGAGTGACCGCCGGCGTCGCCACGACGAAAAGGGGACTGGGGATTGGGGACTGGGCAGGCGGCGCAGCGACCCAGTCCCCAATCCCCAGTCCCCAGTCCCTGGCCGACCCAGCGGCGGCCGGGCGTGATCCGAGATCAGCGCGCCCGGACGCGGGCCTCGTTGACGCGCACCAGTTCGGCGTATTCGCGCTCGCTCATGCACCGCGGCGCCTCCCAGCCCTTGTCGGCTTCCAGCACCTGCCGCGCGGTCATGAAGACCGGCCGCTCGCCATAGGTCCGCTCATAGCTGCGGGCCGTCATGTCGTCCTGGCCGCAGACCATGACGGCCTTCGTCACCGGATCGGACGGGGTCGCCAGCGCAGGCGCCGCGCCGGCCGCGACGGCCGCCGCCAGGACAAGGGACGAAGTGAATTTCCGGAACATCGATGCGCCTCCAAAGCGATAAAAAGGTCAGAACCCGGAGCGAATGATGCGCCGATTTCGCTCGATGTAAAGCTTTTACGACAACTAATCCGCAATCGACTCATATGACGCGGAAATTTCACGCATCGGAAGGCGCCGCCGGGCCGTTGGTCATCACGTATCTGCCCACCATGACCCGTCGCGCCGTGATCGCCTCCGCCCTCGCCTCTCTGGCCGCCGCTTGCTCGCCGCTTGCGGCGTTGAATGCGCTCGGCCCGCGTGACCGCAATGCCGGACGGATCGCGCGCGACCTGCCCTATGGCGACGACCCCCGCCAGAGGTTCGACCTCTATGCGCCACGCCCGCGCGCCGAGCCGCTGGCCACCCTGGTGTTCTTCTACGGCGGCGGCTGGGAGTCCGGCTCGCGGGCCCACTATGGCTGGGCGGCCCAGGCCCTGGCGGCGCAGGGATTTCTGGTCGCCCTGCCCGACTATCGCGTCGTGCCCCAGGTGCATTTCCCGGCCTTCGTCGAGGACGCGGCCGCCGCGACCGCCGAGGTGGCGCGGATCGCCCGCGACCACGGCGGCGACCCCGGTCGCCTGGGCGTTCTCGGCCATTCCGCCGGCGCCCATCTGGCGCTGATGATCACTCTCGACAGGCGCTACATGGCCGCGGTCGAGCGGCCGGACCTGATCCGCGCCGCCGCCGGCCTGGCCGGGCCCTATGAATTCCTGCCCTATGACGTGCCGGCCTCGATCAACGCCTTCGGGCGCGCGCCGGACCCGACCCTGACCCAGCCCGTCACCTTCGCCCGCGCCGACGCCCCGCCGATCTGGCTGGGCCACGGCACGGCCGACGAGGTCGTCCACCCCGAGGACACCGAAATCCTGCGCGACCGCCTGACCGCCCTGGGCGCCCCGGTCGAGGCCAAGCTCTATCCCGGCCTGAACCACCCCGACCTGATCACCCCCTTCTCGCCGATGTTCCGCAACAAGGCGTCGGTGCTGGGGGATGTGACGGAGTTTTTCAGGCGAACGCTGAGGTAGCTCCGACCTCTCCCTCCCCGACAGGGGAGGGTGATCGCGCAGCGGTCGGGTGGGAGGGGCAAGGCGATCGGCCCTCCGATCCTGAGCGTGTATTGCCCAGCCCCTCCCGCCCGTCCGATGCTTCGCACCGGCCACCCTCCACTGTCGGGGAGGGAGAAGACCGCCCCCATCTCGCCTTCGTCACGTTCCTCCGTTAAGGGAGGCCATGACAAAACAGATGAACGCACGGGCGGCGCTGGACCGCCTCGAAACCCTCTACGCTGCCTCGGTCGAAAACCTTCGCGCGGCGGTGAAGACCTTCCTCGACACCGGCGAACGCGCCGATCCTGGGGCCCGCGCGAACGGCCTGTTCGCCTATCCCCGCCTCAAGGTCACCTGGTTCGGCGAGCGGCCGGCCAATCTGGAAGCCCGCGCCTATGGCCGCATGTCGCGGCCGGGCGTCTATTCCACCACCGTCACCCGCCCCGACCTGTTCCGGCCCTATCTGACCGATCAGTTGAACCTGCTGGCCCGCGACTACGGCGCGACCTTCGAGGTCGAGCCGTCGGATCAGGAAATCCCCTTCCCCTATGTGCTGGACGGCTCGGACGTGGTTCTGGACCGCACCCAGACGGCCGCCATCGCCCGCTGGTTTCCGACCACCGACCTGGCCCACATCGGCGACGAGATCTCCGACGGCCTATTCGACCTGGGGCAGGACTTTCCGCTGGCCCAGTTCGACGGCCTGCGCACCGACTTCTCCCTTGCGCGGCTGAAGCACTACACCGGCACGCCGGTGGAGGCGGTCCAGAGCTGGATCCTGTTCACCAACTACAACCGCTACGTCGACGAGTTCGTCCGCTGGGCCGTCGCCCAGCTGCGCGACCCCGACAGCCCGTATGAGAGCCTGGTCTGCGCCGGCGGCGTGGTCGTGGACCGCAACACCGCCGATCCCGAGGCCGCCGTCATGGACGCGGCATGGAAGAAGCACCAGATGCCGGCCTATCACCTGACCGCGCCGGGGCATGAGGGCGTCACCCTGGTCAACATCGGCGTGGGGCCGTCGAACGCCAAGACGATCTGCGACCATCTGGCCGTCACGCGACCGCACGTCTGGATGATGATCGGCCACTGCGGCGGGCTTCGTCCCTCCCAGACCATCGGCGACTACGTCCTGGCCCACGCCTATCTGCGCGACGACCACGTGCTGGACGCCGTCCTGCCGCCGGACATCCCGATCCCCAACATCGCCGAGGTCCAGCGCGCGCTCTATGACGCCGCCAAGGCCGTGTCCGGCATGCCGGGCGAGGACGTGAAGCGGCGCCTGCGCACCGGCACCGTCGTCACCACCGACGACCGGAACTGGGAGCTGCGCTACACGAAATCCGCGCTGCGCTTCAACCAGAGCCGGGCCGTAGCCATCGACATGGAAAGCGCCACCATCGCCGCTCAGGGCTATCGCTTCCGCGTGCCCTACGGGACGCTCCTGTGCGTCTCCGACAAGCCGCTGCACGGCGAGATCAAGCTGCCGGGCCAGGCCAACCGCTTCTACGAAGGCTCCATCTCCGAACACCTGCAGATCGGCATTCACGCCGTCGACCTGCTGCGTCAGGAGGGCCAGCGGGTGCACAGCCGCAAGCTCCGCGCCTTCGACGAGCCGCCGTTCAGATAAGGGAGCGGACCTCCAGGTCCGCGACGTCACCCACTTGCGCCCGTCATGGACACGCGGACCTGGAGGTCTGCGCTCCTTCGGAGCTTACCTCTTCCTCAACAGATACAGCCCGAACCCCGCATAGGGCCGGCCGAAGTCGAACATGGCCTTCACACGGTCCGCCGAGGTCCGAACGATCCTGTGCTCCGGGGCGTCAGGGTTGGCTTCCAACCAGGCCCGCGCCGCGTCGTCCATAGTCGCCAGGTAGCGGTCCCACGTTTCGTCGGACGAAACTTCGGCCGAAACGACCTCATAGCCGGCGGCCCGGGCCGCGGTCTGCCAACCCTCGTGCGTCTCATGAAGGTTGGTCATCTCCATGAGCTGCCGCAGCGGGTCGGGCGGCTCGACCTTCCAGAACAGGTCGCCCCAGATCAGGAAACCGCCGTCGCGCAGGTGCGGACGCAGGCCCTCCAGCATGGCGCGCGGCTCCCGCACGCCCTCGCCGACCGGATCGGTGACGCCGATGGCCGTGATCAGGTCCAGACCGCTCAAGTCTTCCAGCACGACCTCGGACCGAAGCCGGTGCAGGCTCACGCGATCCGCCACGCCCGCGGCGGCGATCCGTGCCTGGGCCATCGCCGCCATGCCCCAGTCCAGCTCCACAGCCTCAACCGTCATGCCGAAGCCCCGGGCCAGCAGGATGCCGACAGTCCCGTTCCCTGCCCCGATCTCCAGCGCGCGGGCGCCGGGTCCCAGACCGGTCCGCGCCACGCAGGCGGCCAGGGTCTCGCGCTCCAGGGCGTTGCAGACGTCCAGCGCCGCATAGGCGACCTGGTGGAAATTGCGCCTCACCCGCGCGGCCCGAACGGCACGATCTTGTTGGCCCGGTCATGTCCGACGTCGGCCGTGCCCAGATAGGGGATGCCCGACCGCTCGCACCAGTAACGGGCGATCTCCTCCGCCGTCAGACCGAAGTCCGGGTCGTTCTCGACCACGTTCGAGACACGCCCCATGCGGATGCCGGCGACCTTGCGGATCGAGGCCTGGCCGGTGACGTGGAACATCATGCGGTCGATGCGGTACATGGGCTCCGACACGTCCTCCAGCATCAGCACGTGACCGGTCAGATCCGGCTCCAGCGCCGTGCCGACCAAGGCGTCCAGGATCGACAGGTTGAAGGCCACCGCCGGGCGAGGGTCGTCGTGCAGGCTGGGCTCCCAGCCGTCCGCATCGCCCGACTTCAGCCAGTTCAGCGCCCGGATCGCCGTCGGGTCGTTGCGCACGGCGTCCGACGCCATCGGCCCGTGCGCCACCTCGCCGATGCGGTGTTTGTAGAGCAGGGCCAACAGGCTGCCGGCGTCGGAATAGCCCAGATACCGCTTTTTGCGCGCCGCCGAACCCAGGCGCGGCAGCACGGCCTCGGCGATGCGGCAGGCGCCGTAGCCGCCGCGCGCGAACCAGATCGCGTCCAGCCGGGGATCGTTGGCGAATTCCACGAAGGCGTCGGCCCGGGCCCGGTCGTCGCCGCCGAAATGGCCGTGCTTGCCGAAGGTCGCCGGGTGGAACACGACCTGCACGGATCGGTCGGGCAGATGTTCCGCGAACCACGCCTGGATCGCCGCCGCCCGATCCGGGTCGAAGCGCGAACTGGCGTTGACGATGCCGATCTTCATCTGTGGTGCGCGCCCGAGCCCGTGCTAGTCACGGCCAACCCTCCCCGGTTTCGGCCCTCCGGATCAAGATGAATCAAGCCTCCTATTTTTTCTGCGGCATCGGCGGGTCCGGCATGCTCCCGCTGGCGCTGATCGTCGCCGCCACGGGCGCGCGGGTCGACGGGTCGGACCGCTCGCGGGATCAGGGCCGCACACCGGAAAAGTTCGCTTGGCTCGAAGGCAAGGGCTTCGGCCTGCATCAGCAGGACGGCTCGGGCGTCGTCTCCCCCGACCAGATCGTCGTGGCGTCCGGCGCCATCGAGGACACCGTGCCCGACGTGGCCGCCGCCCGCCGCGTCGGCGCGCCCGTGATGACCCGGCCGGAGCTGCTGTCGCGCCTGTTCAACGCCGCCCGGACCTCCGTCGGCGTGGCGGGCACCTCTGGCAAGTCCACCGTCACCGGCATGATCGCCCGCATCCTGGCCGACGCCGGCCGCGAACCCACGGTCATGAACGGCGCGGTGATGAAGGACCTGTCGGACCCGTCCAACCCCTATGCCTCGGCCCGCGTCGGCTCCCCCGACCTGTTCGTGGCCGAGATCGACGAGTCGGACGGCTCCATCGCGCGCTACGACGCTGGCGTCGCGGTGGTGAACAACGTGGCGCTGGACCACAAGTCGCTGGAAGAGCTGCACGATCTGTTCGGGGGCTTCGCCCGGCGCGCGGGCCGGCTGGTGGTCAACCTGGACAATCCCGGCACGGCGGGGCTGGCGGCGGAGTTTCCCGACGCGATCACCTTTTCCCTGACCGACCCGTCGGCCGCCCTGTTCGCAGACGGCCTGACCCCGCGCCCGGACGGCATCGGTTTCCGCCTGACCCCGCGCGGCGGGACGTTCCTTGAGGTCGCGCTGAAGACCCCCGGCGCCCACAACGTCGCCAATGCTTTGGCCGCGATCGGAGCTACGATGGCTCTGGACGTAGACCCCGCCGAGGCGGTCGAGGCCCTGTCGCGGTTCAGCGGCATCCGGCGCCGGCTGGAGGTCGTGGGCACGGCGGGCGGCGTCACGGTGATCGACGACTTCGCCCACAACCCCGACAAGATCGTCGCCACGCTGAAGACCCTGCGCGATTTCCCGGGCCGCCTGCTGGTCTTCTTCCAGCCGCACGGCCACAGACCGCTGAAGCTGATGGGCTCCGAGCTGGCCGCCGCCTTCGATCAGGGCCTCGCCCCCGACGACGTCGTCTTGATGCCGCAGCCCGTCTACTACGGCGGAACCACGGATCGGTCGGTGGGTTCGGAGGTCGTGATCGGGCCTCTGTTCTCTTCCGGCCGCACGGCCGAGGTCGTCGCCTCGCGCGAGGTCGCCGCCGACCGCCTGCTGGACCTTGCCCGGCCGGGCGACCGCATCGTCGTCATGGGCGCGCGCGACGACACCCTGACCGAGTTCGCCGAAAGCCTGCTGGCCCGACTCGCCTGATGCTTCAGTATCCGCCGGTCACCGTCGTCGACGAGGTCGTGGTCACCGCACCGCGCCTGCCCTCCGCCGCCGGCGACGCCGCCTTCTCTGTGACCCGTCTCGGTCCGGAGGCGCTGGAGGGCGAGGCCCGGCTGGACGAGCCGCTGGCCTCGATCCCCGCCGTCGGCCTGTTCCGTCGCACCAACAGCCTGACCGCCAATCCGACGACCCAGGGGCTGTCGCTGCGCGCCGTCGCCCCCACCGGCGCCGGGCGCGCCCTGGTCACCCTGGACGGCGTGCCCCTGAACGATCCCTTCGGCGGCTGGGTGATCTGGAGCCGCCAGCCGGTCGAGGGCCTGTCCGGCCTGGACGTCGTCCGCGCCGGCGGCACGGGGCCCTATGGCGCCGGCGCCCTGACCGGGGCGGTGGTCCTGCGCGAACGCGACGGCGGCGGGGCCCTCACCGCCGCGATCGGCCAACGCGGCTCGGCGCGCGTGGCCGCGTCCGGCACAGGGGAGCTCGGCCCGGTGCGCTGGGTCGCCACGGCGGGGCATGAGCGCACCGACGGCCACGTGCCCGTCCGTGCGCCCGACCGCGGCGCCGCCGACCGTCCGCTGGACCTCGACGCCCTGTCGGGCTCCCTGCGCCTCGACCTGCCCGCCGGGCCGGTCCTGATCTCCGCCCGCGCCTCGGCCTTCCGCGAGGACCGCGGCTCGGGGCTGGAGGGCGCCCGTGCGACGGCCGAGGGCACGGCCCTGTCCCTGACCGCCGCCCGCGCGCCGACGACCGCGGCGTCCGGCTGGCGGCTCCAGCTGTGGCGGAGTACCTCGGATCTCCGGAACTCATCCGTCTCCGTCGCCATCGACCGGTCTTCGACCACGCCGGCCAACGACCAGTTCGCCACCCCGGCCGAGGCCTGGGGCGCCAACGCCGCCTGGCGCGTTCGGCGCGGGGGTCTGGAAGGCGAACTCGGCCTCGACGCCCGCCGGGCCGAGGGCGAGACCAATGAGCGCTTCCGCTTCATGGGCGGCCGGTTCACCCGCACGCGTCAGGCCGGCGGCGAGACCTCGGTCGTCGGCGCCTATGCCGAGGGATCCTGGACCGGCGGCCCGTGGCTGGTCGCCGGCGGGCTGCGCCTCGACCTCTGGGAGGCGACCGGCGGTTTCCGGCGCGAGGCCGACGTCCAGACGGGCGCCGCCACTCTCGACGGCCCCTCGCCCGACCGGTCCGGCGACGTCGTTTCGGCCCGGCTGGGCCTGCGCCGCCAGATCACCTCGGACTGGTCCGTTCGCGCCGCCGCCTACACCGCCTTCCGCCCCGCCACGCTGAACGAACTGCACCGCCCCTTCCGGGTGGGGAACGACGTCACCGAAGCCAATGCCGCGCTGGAGCCGGAACGTCTGACCGGCGCCGAGATCGGCCTTGCGCGCGAGACCCCGCGGCTGGACTTGCGCGTGACCGCCTTCGCCGTCCGCGTCGAGGACGCCGTCGTCAACGTGACCGTCGGCGCCGGTCCCGCCACCTTCCCCATCGCCGGCTTCATCCCCGCCGGGGGCGTTCTGCGCCAGCGACGGAACGCCGGGACCATCGACGCCGTCGGGCTGGAGCTGGACGCGGCGTGGCGGCCGACCGGCGGCCTGGCCCTGCGCGCCGCTCTCTCCGCCACGGACGCCCGCTTGGACGGCGGTACGGCTGCGCCCCAGCTGACCGGCCTGCGCCCGGCCCAGGCCCCGATCTGGTCCGCGACGGCCGGCATCGATTGGATCTTCGCGCCCGACTGGACCCTGTCGGCGGACGTCCGTTGGGAAAGCCGCCGTTTCGACGACGACCTCAACTCCCGCATCCTCGACCCGGCGCCGACGATCGACGCCCGCGTCGCGCGCGCCTTCGGCCCGGTCGCCGTCTGGGTCGAGGCCCTGAACCTGACCGACGCCGACCTGGAAACGGCCGAAACCGGGACCGGCGTCGCCTCGTTCGCCCCTCCCCGCACTCTCTGGATCGGCGCCTCAAGGCGCTGGTGAGCACGTCCATCACCCTCCCCTGAAGGGGAGGGAAAGGCTATGCCGCCCTGATGACCGACACCGACCCCGCCCCCCTCGTCCTGATCCCCCGCGTTTCGACCCCGCCCGCGCCGGCGCCGGACGGCCCGGTCTACGATCTGGGCGACGCGGCCTTCGGCGCCGCCTGGCGCGCCCAAGTTGTCGTGCCGCCCAACGTCGCACCGACCGACCTGATAGACGCCTGCCGCGATGAACTGGAGAAGATGGAGTCCGTCTTCAGCCGCTGGTCGCCCACCAGCGAGGTCTCGCGCTTCAACGCCGCGCCCGCGGGCACGTGGGAACTGTCCGACGAACTCTGGGACGCCCTGATCGTCGCGCTCGACATGGGCGACGACACCTCCGGCGCCTTCGACCCCACGCTCGGCGCCCTCATCGACCTGTGGGGCTTCGGCCCCGGCGGCCGGCGCCCGCTCCTGACGCCCACGCCCGACGAGGCGGAGATCGAGGATGCTGCGGCACGCAGCGGCTGGATGAGGCTGCGCCTGAACCGGGAGGCGCGCGCGGCGGTCCAGCCCGGCGGCATGCGGCTGGATCTGTCGGGCATGGCCAAGGGACTGGCGCTGGAACGGATGTCGCGCCGCCTGTCGGGCATGGGCGCGACCTCGCACCTGATCGACTTCGACGGCGACGTGAAGGGCTGCGGCGTCCGCCCCGACGGCCGGCCCTGGTCGGTGACTTTGCCGCCTCTGCCGGGCCCGGCGACGCGTCCGCTCGTCGTCGCCTGCGCCGATCTGGCCGCCGCCACCTCCACTGTCTTCCGCAAGGGCTTCCGCCACGGCCCGCGCGTGGTGTCGCACCTGATCGACGGCCGTTCGGGCCGCGCCGTCGACGTCGACACCGTGGCCGTCACCGTGCTGCACCCCAACGGCGTCCGCGCGGACGCCCTGTCGACCGCCCTGATCGTCATGGGCCGCTACGAGGGCTTCGACTGGGCCGAGCAGGCCAAGGTCGCCGCCGTCTTCGTCAACGACGACCCCCGCGGCCGCACGGTCAAGCTGACCGGCGCGGCAGAGGCGATGGCAGGGGAAGGCTGAGGTTTCGAGGGAGCGCGGACCTCCAGGTCCGCGAAGCGGTCGATGGCCCAGTCGCGGACTGGACGTCCGCGCTCCTTTCGTCCGCGCCCTACTCCGGCCGCCCCACCACGGCGTCCACGCTGCCCGTCGTGATGGGATGATACAGCGGCCGCGCCTGGGCGTAGATGTGGGTGGCGATCGGCCGCCCCCAGCCGCCTTCGCCCCAAAGGGTGGTGAACAGCGGCAGCACGAATTTGCGCCGCCCCATCGACAGCAGGAATTGCTCCGCGCTGACCGCCGCCGGCTCATACCGATGCGCCAGGCCGATCTGCAGCCAGGCGAAGCGCACCTCGGCGTTGCCTTCCTCGGACAGGTCCAGCGACTCGTCCAGCGCCGCCAGCTGTTCGCGGCTCAGCCAGTCGGCTCCGGGCTGAAGCCCCTCGGGCCGCCAGGCCAGGAAGCGTTGGCGCTGCTGGGTGTTCCAGCCGTCCCACAGGGCCCGCGGCGGGGCCGCGCCGTCCACGACGGTGGCCCGGGCCGCCGCATCGACCGGCACGAAGGCGTCAGACGTCGGCGCCATGGCGTTCGACGGCAGGCCCGGTTGATAGATCCAGGCGTCCATCATCAGCTGGGCCTCCAGCGCCTGATCGCCCCGGATCAGGTGCGTACGGATGTCCTGAAGAAACATCTCCGTCGTCATCGGCACGAAGGCATTCCTTTCGAAGTAGCCCTTCAGCCAGGCGTCGAACCGCTCGCGCCCCACGGTCCGCTCGATGGTGCGCAGGAAGAAGGCGCCCTTCTCATAGGCGACGTCGGTCAGGCCCTCGTCGGGATCGCGCCCTTCCAGGTCCAGCTTCAGCCGCGTGTCGGCCGGCGGCAGATCGGCGATGGTCGCCTCCAGGCTCTGCCAGCCCAGCACCTGCTCCATCATTGCGCGATCGCGGCCATAGACGGCCTCCATGATCCGGTTCTCGAAATAGACGGTGAAGCCCTCGTTCAGCCAGAAATCGTCCCAGGTGGCGTTGGTCACCAGATTGCCGGACCAGCTGTGCGCCAGCTCATGCGCCACCAGGCTGACCAGCGACTGGTCGCCGGCGATGATGGTCGGCGTGGCGAAGGTCAGTCGCGGGTTCTCCATCCCCCCGAACGGGAACGACGGCGGCAGCACCAGGATGTCGTACCGGCCCCAGCGATAGGGGCCGTACAGCGCCTCGGCCACGTCCACCATCTCGGCGGTGGGGATCAGCTCGTCGTGCGTGGCGGCCAGCTTCGACGGCTCGGTCCAGACCCCGGTCCGCTCGTCGATGTCGCGGAAGGCCACGGCGCCGACGCCCAGGGCGATCAGATAGGGCGGCACCGGATTGTCCATACGGAACCGGAAGGCGCGGCGGCCGGCGCCGGCCGGTTCACCCTCCGGCGTCAGGCTCTCGGCGCTCATCACCGCGGTCAGGCCGTCGGGCACGACCATCCGCACGGAATAGGTCTGGCGGATGCCGGGGCTGTCCTGCGTCGGGATCCAGGTGCGGGTCAGGATCGCCTGTCCCTGGCTGAACAGATAGGGCCTCTCACCGCCCGCGGTCTGCTGCGGGGTCAGCCATTGCAGGGCCGCCGCCTCCGGGCGGGTGGCGTAGTCGATCACGACCTTGCGCGTCTCGCCCTCGCGCAGCGCCGGCAGGGTGATCGTCAGCGGGCTGCCCAGAAATTCCTTCGCCGCGCCGACGGTGAAAGGCAGGGTGCCGCCGCCCGCATCGCGCACCGCTCGCACGTCCAGATCACGCACGTCCAGGATCAGCTCGGTCGCGCCCGCCTGACCCTGCACGTCCAGCGTCGCCGTGCCCGACAGCGACTTCGCCGCGAAGTCCGCGCTCAGGTCCAGATCGACGTGCGTCACCCGCGCGATCTCGGGCCGGGCGTACGAGTGGACGTCGCGCACCGAGGTCGCCGGGCGCACGGCGTGGGGCGGGGTCGCGGGGTCCGGCTCACGCGCCGGCGGAATGAACAGGTCGGGCTCCATCATCGGCGAGGTCTGCGCACAGCCGGACATGGCGACGGCGCAGACGCCGGCGAGCAGCAAGGTTCGAACGGACATGGGGCAAGCTCCGGGTACATCGGGGCGCGGATCACGCCCCGGCCTGCCGCTCAGGTCAACCCTGCGTCGGCGCGGCGTTCCGCGCCGTGAACAGCCGCCCGCCCTCGGCCCACAGCACGCACGCCAGCGCAAGCAGGCCCATGACCGTCAGCCCGACCGCGAACGGCCGCGCCGTCCCGTCGAAAACCTGGCTGATGCCGAACCCCAGAAGCGCGCCGAACGTCGACGAGATGAATCCCTGCAGCGCCGACGCCGTGCCCGCGATCCGGCCCATGGGCTCCATCGCCATCGCCCCGAAATTCCCCGCGATGAAGCCGAAGAAGAACATGGTCAGCGTCTGCAGCACGCCGAAGGTCCAGATCGTCTCCAGCCCCGTCAGCGTCACCGCCGCATGGATCGCCCCCATGACGATGAAGCCGATCAGGGCGCCGTGCGACAGCAGGCGCGACCCGTGCCGCTCCACCAGCCGCGCGTTCAGGATCGACGCCAGGGCGATCCCCGACGCCATGACCCCAAAGGCCAGGGCGAACACCCCGGCCGCGTCGAACACGTCGAAGAAGATCTGCTGGGCCGAGCCGATGAAGCCGAACAGGGCCCCTGTGATCGCCGTCATGGCCAGGGTGTAGCCCATGCCCTGGCGGTTCCTCAGCGCCTCGCCGAAGGCGGCGGCGATCCGATCGACGCGTATCGGGACGCGATTGGCGGGATCCTGCGTCTCCGGCAGGCGGATCGCGGCCCAGATCAGATAGGCCCCGCCGCCGGCCGCCAGCACGCCGAAGATCCAGCGCCACGGCTGCCAGGCCTCGGGCACGATCGACAGCACGGCCTGTCCGACGGTCGGCGCCAGGATCGGCACGCCCAGGAAGACGAGGAAACTCAGCGACATCACCCGCGCCATGGTCCGTCCGACGTAGCGGTCGCGCACGATCGACACGGCCAGCACCCGCGTCGCCGCGGCGCCGACGCCCGTCGCCACGCGCGCGGCGATCAGCGTCTCATAGGTCGGGGCGAAGGCCGCCACCGCGCTGAACGTGACGTAGATCGCCAGCGCCCCCATCAGCACGGGCTTGCGCCCGTACCGGTCGGCCAGCGGCCCATAGACCAGCTGGGCCATGCCGAACCCCAACACATAGGCCGTCACCACCCACTGCCTGTCGTTGTCCCGCGCCACGCCCAGCGCTTCGCCGATCGCCGGCAGGGCCGGCAGCATGGCGTCGATCGCCAACGCGTTCAGCGCCATCATCAAGGCGATCAGGCAGACGAACTCCGCAAAGCCGGGGCCGGATTTTGAAGGAGGGGGAGCGGCTTCGGCGGTCATCCGGGCCAGATGCGCGTCAAGGCTCTCATCCGCAACCTTCACGCCTGCGAAACGTCACGGCTTGACTCATAATTTCGATATTTCTAGAAATAACGAAATAAAGGAGCTCGCTCATGTCCCGCCTGCACGTTCATGTCGGCGTCGCCGACCTCGAAGCCTCCATCCCGTTCTATCGGACCCTGTTCGGCGCCGAACCCATCATGGTGAAGCCCGACTATGCCAAGTGGTCCCTGACTGATCCCGCGGTGAACTTCGCGATCTCCGCCCGCGCCGCGGCGATCGGCGTCGACCATCTGGGCATAGAGGTCGACGACGGCGAGGGTCTGGCCGCCATCGCCGCGCGCCTGAAGGCGGCGGGCGAAACGACGGCGGACCAGAGCGCCGCATCCTGCTGCTACGCCAAATCCGACAAGACCTTGGTGCGCGATCCGTCCGGCCTATCTTGGGAGACCTTCCACACCTTTGGCGAGGCCACGACCTATGGCGAGGACGCCGCGCCGCCGGCCGCGGCCCCGACCGCCGCGTGCTGCGCCCCCGCCTGATCCATGCAGGCCCCCGACGCCGTCCGCGCCCTGTCGGCCTTGGCTCAGGACAGCCGCTTGGCCGTGTTCCGCGCCCTAGTTCGGGCCGGGCCGGACGGCCTGGCCGCGGGCGAGATCGCGCGCCGCCTTGGCATCGCGCCCAGCACCCTGTCCAGTCACCTGACCCTGCTCGATCAGGCGGGGTTGGTGAGCGTTCGGCGCGACGGGCGTTCGATGATCTACGCCGCCCGGTTTCAAGCCATGTCGGCCCTGATCGCTTTCCTGGTCGAGGACTGCTGCGGCGGCGCGGCCGAGGTGTGCCTGCCCGTCCCCGCCTGCGCCGTCGAGGCCTGATCATGTCCCTGTTCGAACGCTGGCTGACGCTGTGGGTCGCCCTGTGCATCGTCGCCGGAGTCGGCCTGGGCTGGCTGCTGCCCGACCTGTTCGGCGCGACTCTGGCCAGTCGTCGGCGTGTTGGTCGAGGTGCCGGTCATGCTGTCCGTCGTCTGGATCGTGAACCGCACCCGGGGATGGTATGAGGACGCGCCCGCCGTCCGCCGCGTATCCGGAGACCCGTCATGACCGTCACCGTCTTCCACAATCCGAACTGCGGCGCCTCCCGCAACGTGGTCCAGCTCATCCGCGACGCCGGCCACGAGCCTGAGGTGGTCGAGTATCTGAAGACAGGTTGGACCCTGCCCCAGCTGACCGACCTTCTGGCCCGCATGCAGGCCCGCCCGCGCGACGTGCTGCGCGTCATGGGCACCCGGGCCGAAGAGGCTGGCCTGACCGACTCGTCGGCGTCCGACGATGCCCTGATCGACGCCATGGTCGCCGACCCTGTCCTGGTGAACCGCCCCATCGTCGTCACGCCGCGCGGCGCCCTGCTGGCCCGGCCGAAGGAGGCCGTCCTGCCCTTGCTGGACGATCTGTGACCGACGTCCTTCCGGCCGAGGCGCTGTGGCGCGGCAAGCCCGTGCCGCCGTCCGACTCCTGGCCCGGGACGCGCGTCTTCGACCGCTCGCCCCTCTGCCGTCAGGCGGATTTCGAGACCGGCTGGTTCGCCTGGTGGGCCGAGAGCCTGGGCGAACGCCTGCGCTATCACCGCAAGCTGTGGGAATTCGCCTTCATTGCTCAGGCCTTGCACGAGCGCAGCCTGCTGCGCCTCGGCGCCCGCGGCCTCGGCTTCGGCGTGGGTCAGGAGCCCCTGCCGGCCTGGTTCGCCGCCCGCGGCTGCAGGATCACCGCCACCGATCAGGACGCCGCCGCGGCCGAACGGACCGGCTGGGCCGAGAGCGCCCAGCACGCCGCCGGATTGACCTCCCTCCAACGCCACGATCTGTGCCCGCCCGACACCTTGATCCGCCGCGTGACCTTCCGACCGGCCGACATGACGGCCATCCCGCCCGACCTCATCGGATTCGACTTCTGCTGGTCCGCCTGCGCCCTGGAGCATCTGGGCTCCATCGCCGCCGGCCTCGACTTCATCGAAGCCTCCCTGATGACGCTGCGCCCCGGCGGCGTCGCCCTACACACCACCGAGTTCAACCTGACCTCAGACGACGACACCGTCGATCATCAGGGCACCGTCCTGTTCCGCGCCCGCGATCTGCGCGGACTCGCCGACCGGCTGACCGCCGCCGGTCACCACGTCGCCCCCCTCGACCTGACGCCGGGAGACGCCCCGCTGGACCGCTGGCTCGACCTGCCTCCCTACCGGCCCGAACCGCACCTGAAGCTGGCGCTGGAAGGCTTCGAGACGACTTCGGTCGGCCTGATCGTCACTCGCGCGGGCTGACCAGCTCCAGCCCCGCCCCCGGCGTCTCGCCCGGCCGCCGCGTCACCACGTCCAGACGGGCGTCCAACTCCACCCCTTCCAGCGCCGCATCCATCAGCAGGGGCAGCGTCCCTGCGTCCTCGGGCGCCATGCGCACGTCCAGCAGGAACCCCGGCAGGTCCGCGTCGGCCCACCGCGCCAGCGCCAGCCATGCCCCTTTGACCTGCGGCGCGGGGTCCAGCGTCCGCGTCACCCCCTCGACCAGCCCCGCCGGCGTGTCCTTCGGCCGCGCCACCGCCACGGGCGTGCGCAGTCCCTCTCCCGGCGTCCGGAAACCCAGCAGCGCCGCGATCGCGGCGGACGACCACTTCACCCCGTGCCCGTGCCCAGGATTCAGCACCGCGTCCCGCCCTCGCACCAGAGTCAACAGCTCCCGCCCCGGAAAACCCACCGGCGTCGCCTCGGGCAGGGTCGCCTCCACCCGTTCGCGGGCGGTGAACAGGGCCGTCGCCACCGAGCCGTCCTTCGCCCGTCCGGTCACCAGCGTCAGCGGGTCGCCCGCAGGGTCCGCCCCCGGCGGAACCGCCGCCCACAGCTCGTGATCCGGCGCCGCCGCCTCGAAGGCGGTCCTTTCCTCGGCCCCGCCGCCCGTCGCCGCCAGCAGCAGGCGCTCCAGGTCGTTCAGCGGAGAAAAGTCGGCGGCGGCGGTCATGATGAACTCCTCATGCGGTTCAGGGCTTGGGGCGCGCCCCCCTCAATCCCCGTCCATCTTCAGCGCGGCGATGAAGGCTTCCTGCGGGATCTCCACCTTGCCGAACTGGCGCATCCGCTTCTTGCCTTCCTTTTGCTTCTCCAGAAGCTTCTTTTTCCGAGTGGCGTCGCCGCCGTAGCATTTGGAGGTCACGTCCTTGCGCAGGGCGCGTACGGTCTCGCGGGCGATGATCTTGCCCCCGATCGCCGCCTGGATCGGGATTTGGAACATATGCGGCGGGATCAGTTCCTTCATCTTCTCGACCATGCCGCGGCCGCGGGTCTCGGCCCGAGCGCGGTGGACCAGCATGCTCAGCGCATCGACCGGTTCGGCGTTGACCAGGATCGACATCTTCACCAGGTCGCCCTGTTTGTAGTCCGTCAGCTCATAGTCGAAGCTGGCGTAGCCCTTGCTGATCGACTTCAGCCGGTCGTAGAAGTCGAACACCACCTCGTTAAGCGGCAGCTCATAGACCACCATGGCGCGCGTGCCGACGTAGCTGAGCTCCTTCTGCTCGCCGCGGCGGTCCTGACACAGCTTGATGACCCCGCCCAGGTATTCGTCGGGGGTCAGGATGGTGGCCTTGATCCACGGCTCGTGGATTTCCAGAATCTGCATCACGTCGGGCAGGTCGGCCGGGTTGTGCAGGTCGAGGGTCGTGCCGTCGCGCTGCTTGATCTTGTAGACCACGCTGGGGGCGGTCGCGATCAGGTCGAGGTTGAACTCTCGGCTCAGGCGCTCCTGGATGATCTCCAGATGCAGCAGACCCAGGAAGCCGCAGCGGAAGCCGAAGCCCAAGGCCGCGCTGGATTCCATCTCATAGGTGAAGCTGGCGTCGTTCAGGCGCAGGCGGGCGATGGCGGCGCGCAGGTCCTCGAAGTCGGCGGCGTCGACCGGGAACAGGCCGCAGAACACCACCGACTGGACGTCCTTGAACCCCTTCAGCGGCTCGGCCGTGGGTTTGCGTTCGTCGGTGATGGTGTCGCCGACGGCGGCGTGGGCGACCTCCTTGATCTGGGCGGTGATGAAGCCGACCTCGCCGGGGCCCAGGCTTTCGACCGGGGTGTTCTTGGGCAGGAAGACGCCGACGCGGTCGACCAGATGGGTCGTGCCGTTCTGCATGAACTTGACGCGCTGGCCGGCCTTCAGCGTGCCGTCGAACACCCGCACCAGCAGCACCACGCCCAGATAGGGGTCGTACCAGGCGTCGACCAGCATGGCCTTCAGCGGCGCGTCCAACGTGCCCGTGGGCGCCGGCAGGCGGGTGACGATCGCTTCCAGCACGTCGTCGATGCCGATGCCGGACTTGGCCGAACACATCACGGCGTCGCTGGCGTCGATGCCGATGACCTCCTCGATCTGCTCGCGCACGCGCTCGGGCTCGGCGGCGGGCAGGTCGATCTTGTTCAGGACCGGCACGATCTCGTGGTCGTTCTCGATCGCTTGATAGACGTTCGCCAGCGTCTGCGCCTCGACGCCTTGACTGGCGTCCACCACCAGCAGCGACCCCTCGCACGCCGCCAGCGACCGGCTCACCTCATAGGCGAAGTCCACGTGTCCCGGCGTGTCCATCAGGTTCAGGACGTAATCCAGCCCGTCCTTGGCGCGATAGTTCAGGCGCACGGTCTGCGCCTTGATCGTGATCCCCCGCTCCTTCTCGATGTCCATGTTGTCGAGCACCTGGGCCGACATCTCGCGCGCGGTCAGGCCGCCCGTCACCTGGATCAGGCGGTCGGACAGGGTCGATTTGCCGTGGTCGATGTGCGCGACCACGGAAAAGTTGCGGATGCGGTCTGTGGGGGTCTTGTGGCTCGTCATGGTCGGGCGCGGTTAGCATGGGCGGGGGCCGGGCGCCACGGCCCCCGCCCCCTCGGCCCTCGCCTGTGACGCGTTGCAACATTACTTTAGCGTAACGGCGTCACGCCCCCCTTGGGATCGGCTGACGAACGGAGTATGCAGCCGGTTGTCAACGACGGTGGACCTCCCCTCCACCGACCATCCGAACCCGAGGTGTCCCCGTGAAGATTGCGCGTCGACTGGGCGTCGTGGCCGCAGGCCTGATGATTCTGGGCGTCTTGGCCGCGTGCGGCGGCCACTCCGAGGACGCCGCGGCCAAGGACGAGAACAAGGGCCGTCAGACGGTGACGGTGGCGGCCGTGCGCCTGATCGACCTGCCGCGCACCCTCACGGCGTCCGGCACGGTGTCGGCCTGGGAAGAGGTGCCGGTGGGCGCCGAGACCGGCGGTCTGGTGGCCACGGCGGTCTACGTCGACGAGGGCGCCTTCGTGCGTCAGGGCCAGCCTCTGGTCCAGCTGAACGACGCCGTCCTGCGCGCCCAGGTGCGTCAGCAGGAGGCCCAGGTGGCCACGGCCCGCGCCAATCTGGCCCGCGACGAGGCCGCCCTGGCCCGCGCGCAGGAGCTGAAGGAGCGGGGCTATCTGAGCCAGGCGTCGCTGGACACCGCCACCGCCAATCAGCGCGCCGCCGCCGCCGCCTTGCAGGCGTCGGAGGCCGCCCTGTCGGAATCGCGCACGCGACTGGCCCAGACCGTGATCCGGGCGCCCGTATCGGGCCGCATCGTCAGCCGCAGCGTGACGCGCGGCCAGATCGTGCAGCCGGGCGCCGAGCTGTTCCGCATGGTCCGCGACGGCCGGCTGGAACTGGACGCCCAGGTGCCCGAATCCGACCTGCCCCTGGTCCGTGCGGGCCAGAGCGCGACCATCACGTCTGAAGAAGGCGCCGCAGCGGTCGGGACCGTCCGCATCGTGACGCCCGAAGTGAACGCCGAGACCCGACTGGGCGTGGCCCGCATCGCCCTGCCCGCCGGCGCCGCGGTCCGTCCCGGCATGTTCGCCCGGGCGGAGATCGACGTCGGGGCGCAGCCCGCCTTCGTCGTGCCCGCCGGATCGATCGTCTATCGCGAGGGCAAGGCGGGGGTCTATGTCCTGGGACCCAATGACGCCGTGGCGTTCCGTGCGGTCACGACCGGCATCCGCCAAGGCGACGACCTGGCCGTGACCGGCCTGCGCGCCGGTGAGCGGGTGGTGGTGTCGGGCGCAGGCTTCCTGGGCGACGGCGACCTGGTGACGGTCGGCTCGACCCGCCCGGCCGCCGCGACCGCCCAGAGAACGGCCATGGCCAAGAAGGCGGGCGCCTGATGAACTTCAACAACATCTCGTCCTGGTCGATCCGGAACCCGATTCCGATCGTCCTGTTGTTCGTCGTCCTGTCGATCGCGGGCATCGGCAGCTATTTCAATCTGCGCACCAACAACTTCCCCGACGTCGATCTGCCGGTCGTGGCCGTCACCGTCGTTCAGGGAGGGGCCGCGCCGACCGAGATGGAGACCCAGGTCACCCGTCTGGTCGAGGATTCCGTCGCCGGCCTGGGCCAGGTGCGCCACATCAACTCGACGGTGAACGAGGGCGTCTCGACCACCCTGATCGAGTTCCAACTGGGCGTGGACCTGGAAAAGGTCACCAACGACGTCCGCAACTCCGTCAGCCGCATCCGCCAGGATCTGCCGGCCGACGTGCAGGAGCCGATCGTCCAGCGCATCGAGTTCACCCAGATGCCCTTCGCCAATTTCGTGGTGCGGGCGCCGGGCATGAGCCCGGAGGAGCTGAGCTGGCTGGTCGACGACACGGTGTCCAAGCGCATGCTGTCGATCCGCGGCGTCAGCCAGGTCAGCCGCGACGGCGGCGTCAACCGCGAGATCCGCATCAAGCTGGATCCGGCGCGGCTGGAAGCCTTCGGCGTCACCGCCTCGGCCGTGTCGAACCAGCTGCGCGCCCAGAACATCAACCTGCCCGGCGGCCGCGGCCAGGTGGGCGGGACCGAACAGGCGATCCGCACCGTCGGCTCGGCCCAGAGCGTGGACGACCTGCGCGAGACCCTGATCCCCGTCGCCGGCCGCACCGTGCGCCTGGGCGACCTGGGCGAGGTTTCAGACGAATGGTCCGAACAACGCGGCCGCGCGCGGTTCAACGGCCAGGAGGTGGTGGGCTTCGGCGTGTCGCGCGCCATCGGTTCGTCCGAGGTCGATGTCTACAACACCGTCAAGGCCGAGCTGGCCAAGCTGGACGCCGAGCGCGAGGACATCACCATCGAAGAGGTGGCCAACACCACCCAGGACGTGATCAACAATTTCCACGCCTCGGTCGAGACCCTGCTGCTGGGCGCGGCCCTGGCCGTCGCGGTGGTGTTCATCTTCCTGCGCGACTGGCGCGCGACCATCATCTGCGCCTTCGCCATTCCCCTGTCGTTGCTCCCGACCTTCTGGGTCATGGACCTGCTGAACCAGTCGCTGAACGTGGTGACGCTGTTGGCGCTCAGCCTGACCATCGGGGTCCTGGTCGACGACGCGATCGTGGAGATCGAGAACATCGTCCGGCACATCCGCGACGGCAAGGCGCCCTATCCGGCGGCCATCGAGGCGGCCGACGAGATCGGCCTGGCCGTGGTCGCCACCACCGCCACCCTGATCGCGGTGTTCGCCCCGACCGGCTTCATGCCCGGCGTGGTGGGCCAGTTCTTCAAGAGCTTCGCCATCGCCTCTTGCGTCAGCGTCTTCTTCTCCCTGGTCGTGGCCCGCACCCTGACGCCGCTGATGGGCGCCTATATGCTCAAGCGCGATCAGGGCAAGGAGCACGGCGATCCGTTCTGGATGGGGCCCTATCTGCGGGCCGTGCGCTGGACCCAGGGCAACTCCGCCTCGAAGGCGCTGAAGGAGGACCGTGCGGCCCGCCGCGGCGGCTTCGTGCGGCGCAAGGTTCTCTATCGCCTGACCGATCACCGCCTGTGGGTGCTGGGCCTGGGCACGCTGTTCTTCGTCTTCTCGATCTTCCTGGCCTCACGCCTGCCGGGCGAGTTCATCCCGGTGGAGGACATCAGCCGCTCGACCGTGACGGTGCAGATGGCCCCGGGAACGACCCTGGAGGAGACCGACGACGCGGTCGACCGCATCACCGACACCCTGCTGGCCCAGCCGGAGGTGCGGTCGGTCTATTCCTCCATCGGCTCGGCCACCGTGAGCTTCGGGCCGGGCGGCGGCGGCGGCGCGGGAGAGGTCCGCAAGGCGACCATGACCGTCAACCTGACCAAGCGCGCCGAACGGTCGCTGACCCAGCAGGCGTTCGAGAGGAAGATGGGTCCGCTGATGGCCCAGGTGCCCGGCGCGCGCATTCAGTTCGGCGTGGCGGGCAGCGGCTCGGGCGTCCTGACCATCGCCCTGGTCGGCGACGAGGCGGACGTTCTGGAACCCGTCGCGGCCCAGCTGGAACGCGAGATGCGCGGCATCGACGGCATCGCCAACGTCATCTCCTCGTCCTCGCTGGTGCGGCCCGAGATCCTGATCACGCCCAAGGAGGACATCGCGGCCCTGCAGGGCGTGTCGTCGGCCGACATCAGCCAGGTGGCGCGAGTCGCCACCCTCGGCGACGCCGATCAGTTGTTGCCCAAGTTCAACCTGGGCGACCGCCAGGTGCCGATCCGCGTCATGCTGGACGAGGACGCGCGCCAGGATCTGGGCACGCTGCAGAACCTGAAGGTGCCGACCGCCTCGGGCGCCGTGGTGCCCCTGTCCTCGGTGGCCGACATCAGCTTCGGCGCCGGCCCCAACCAGATCGACCGGCTGGACCGGCGGCGCGTGGCCAACATCACCGCCGAACTGACCGACATGACCCTGACCCAGGCGACCGAGGCCATCGACGACCTGCCGATCATGCAGAACCTCCCGGACGGCGTGGCCAAACAGCCGTCGGGCGACGAAGAGAGCTTCCAGGAGCTGGGCCAGGGCTTCATGTTCGCCATCATCACCGGCATTCTGCTGATGTACGTTGTTCTGGTCCTGCTGTTCGGCAGCTTCTTCCACCCGCTGACCATCCTGGCGGCCTTGCCGGTGTCGTTCGGGGGGGCGTTCTTCGCTCTGTTGATCACCGGGAAATCCCTGTCCATGCCAGCCCTGATCGGCATCATCATGCTGACCGGAATCGCGGCCAAGAACTCCATCCTGCTGGTCGACTACGTCATCATCGCCATGAAGGGCGGCATGGCCCGCAACGACGCCCTGATCGACGCCTCGCACAAACGCGCGCGGCCGATCATCATGACGACCTTCGCCATGGGGCTGGGCATGCTGCCGATCGCCGCGGCCTTCGGCGAGGGGACGGCGTTCCGGTCGCCCATGGCCATCGCCGTGATCGGGGGTCTGATCACCTCCACCGCGCTGAGCCTGCTCTTCGTGCCGGTCGTCTTCTCGCTGATCGACGGCCTGAAGACCCGGCTTGAGCGCCGCCTGGCCCGCCTGTTCCGCGGCCAGCGCGGGACCGAGGGCGAGGACGCCCGCGAACTCGGCGGACGGCCGGCGGAGTGAGGGTCACCAGGCAGTAGGCAGGAGGCAGGAGGCAGTAGGGGCGACGGAGTTTCCGCTTCCCCCGCCATTCCGCCGCGCGCTGGCGGCCCACCTGCCGAGCCCCGGCAGGGTACGCTCACGAGCCCTACTGCCTACTGCCTACCGCCTACCGCCCAAACGAAACCGGCCGGGGATCGCTCCCCGGCCGGTTCTCGTTTCAGGCCGTGGCCCGCGCGATCAGTAGCGATAGCGCAGGGTCATGCCGTAGGTCCGCGGCGCGCCGTTGAAGGCGTTGTAGGTCTGGCTGTCCAGCGCCGGGTTGTAGAAGGTGCCGTTCGGCTGGACCGTCGACTGGAACGCCGAGCCCTGCAGGAAGGCGTTGTACGCGACCTGGATGTACTCCTCGTCGGTCAGGTTCTGAACCCAGCCTTCGACGGTCCAGCGCTCATCCTCCGTGCCGATCGACACGCGGCCGTTCACCATGGTGAAGGCTTCCTGATCCTTGAACGGGATCAGGTCCGAACCGGTGTTGTATTCGCTCATATATTTGGCCGAGAGCGAGAACCCGCCTCGCAAGCCGCCGCCCAGGCTGCGGTCGAAGTTGACCGAGGCCGAGCCCGACCATTCCGGTGCGAACGAGGCCGTGGCGCCCGGCAGCAGCGACAACTGCGGGAAGTTGCCCGGATTGGCCAGGTCGGCGGCGGTGAAGGTCCCGTACTGGGTCTCGGTATACGTCACGCCGCCCGAGAAGCTCAGGCCCTCGACCGGGGTGAACCAGACGAAGTCCGCGTCCACGCCACGCGAGGTCAGCTCCGGGATCGACTCGACGACGAACGACGTGCCCAGGAAGGTGTTCAGCTGGAAGTCGGTGAAGGTCTGGTCGAAATAGGTGACGTTCAGCAGCAGAGTGCGGTCCAGCAGCGTCAGCTTGGCGCCCAGCTCATAGCTGTCCACGACTTCCGACGGGAACAGCAGAGAGGCGTTCGGCGTGATGCCGGTCTGCACGCGGTCCAAGTTGTAACCGAACGACTTGTAGCCGCGGGCATATGAGCCATAGACCATGGCTTCCGGCGAAATGCGGTACGACGCCTTGACGGTGCCCGAAACCTCCCCGTCGTTCTCGGCCTCGTTGACGACGCGGTTGTTGTAGAACGGGTTGGACCAGGGCAGGCACAGGCGGCCCAGCACGGTCGACGCGGCCGATCCCAGAACGGCGCCGATGGCCGCCTGGTTGGCCAGGCCGGCCGAGCAGGTCGCGGCGCCGGCGCCCGTGCCGTTGCGCTGCAGGCCCGCCAGGCTCTTGTCGTCGTAGGTGTAGCGCAGCCCCAGCGTCAGATCGAGCTGGTCGGTCACCGAATAGGTGTTGTTCGTGAAGATGGCGAACGAATCCGACCGCTGCGCATAGACGTCCTCCAGCGACTGGCCGGCCGCGAAGGCCGGTCCGCCGCCGAACACGGCGCCGCCGGTGCCGAGGCAGCTCTGCAGGCCGATGGCGGTCTGCATCGTGCGGGTGAAGCAGGGGATGATCGACGGGCTGACCGGGATCAAGGGGTTGATCGCATTGATCGCCGCCGACAGCTGGAACGACAGCAGAGGAGCATAGTCGGCGCCCAGGTAGAAGCTGTCGTTGCGGCCGATGTCCTCACGCGTTGCGAACACGCCGACCAGCCAGTCCAGACGATCGGTGGCGCCGGCCAGTCGGAACTCCTGGGTGGCGTTCTCGACGGTGAACCCGAAGTCGCCGTCCTTCAGCCGATAGGCGACGTCGGCGCCGGTGAAGTCCGCGTCCTGACCGTTGACGAAGCTCCAGTCACGAACCGAGGTGATCGACGTCAGCGTCGCACCGCCGAACAGCGACGGGAAATCGATGTTGGTCTCCAGCGAGAAACCCTTGTCCTCGACCTCCTGCCCCGTTTCGCGGTTGGCGAAGGCCATGCGGGAAAAAGGCAGGGCGCCGAAGCCTGGAGCGGGCGGGCGCTGACCGGTTCCGGTCGAAACGGCGTCTACGAAGGGATAGGTCGGTCCGGTGCGGACCTGGGTGCCCACGCAGCAATACTCGTCGCGCTTTGAATAGTCGGCGATGAAGCGCATCGAGATGCCGTCGGTCGGCAGCCACAACAGCTGGCCGCGGACGGTGCCGAAATCCTGGTTGTTGTCGTCGGTCTGCGGACGCGGGCCGTCGCCGGTGTCGATCGTCATGAAGCCGTCGCGCACGCGGCGACCGCCGTAGAGGCGGAAGGCCAGGGTGTCGGTCAGCGGACCCGAGACCGAGCCCGAAATGGCCTTGGCGTCATAATTTCCGACGGTCGCCTCGAAGTTGAACTCGGGCGTGAACGAGGGCTGCTCGGTGATGATGTTGATGACGCCCGCCGAGGTGTTCTTGCCGAACAGGGTTCCCTGCGGGCCCTTCAGCACCTCGATGCGCTGCAATTCGCCCAGGTCGCCGAAGCCGACCGAGTTGCGCGAGCGGTAGACGCCGTCGATCACGACGCCGACCGAGCTTTCCAGACCGGGGTTGTCGCCGACGGTGCCGACGCCGCGGATGCGCGCGGTGGTCGAGGCTTCCGACGCGGTCGACGTCACGGTCATGCCCGGCGTCAGGATCTGCAGATCCTTGATGTCGCGCACGCCGGCGTCTTCCAGCGCTTCCTGCGACAGGGTCGTGACCACGATCGGCACGTCCTGCAGGCTCTGCTCACGCTTTTGGGCGGTGACGATGATGTCGTCGACGCGGGTGACCTCCTGTTCCTGGGCGGCGGCGACGCCGGCGGCCCCGAACACGGCCGTCCCGACGACGGCTGCGGACACGGTGGTGCGAAGAATGTGGTTCAGACGCATGTCTATCCCGGCTCCTAGAGCCCGGCCGGGTCGGCCGGGCGTTCCCAATCCCTGAAGACCCCGTCCTTCTGACGTGACGAGGGTTCCGATCATCCGGGGTAATCCAAGCCGGGCCGTGGAACAAGGATCACGCCCCGTTACAGCCGCTCTTGCGCCGCGCGACGGCCGCGACTGTGACAAGAAAGCGACGGAAATAGCTGACGCTGCGTCAATGTTCGTGCGTCAGGCGACAGTATTCGCGCTCGTCGCGGCCAATTCCTTGCGCCGACGGGTGGCCAGGGCCAGGACGACGCCGCCCAGAACGCCCGACAGGATCGAGCCGCCAAGGACGCCCAGCTTGACTTCGACCTGCTCGGGCGAATCGATCGCGCCGGGGAAGGCGAGCGCCCCGATGAACAGGCTCATGGTGAAGCCGACGCCGCAAAGCAGGCTGACGCCATAGACCTCGAGCCAGGTCGCCCCGGTGGGCTTCTTGCCGATCTTCAGGGCCGAGGCCAGCCAGGCCATGGCCAACACCCCGGCCTGCTTGCCCACGAACAGGCCCAGCGCGATGCCGGCGACCAGCGGCGCGAAGGCCTGCTCCAGACCTATCCCGTCGAAGCTGACGCCGGCCTTGGCGAAGGCGAACAGCGGCAGGATGATGTAGGCCACGTATGGGTGCAGGTCGTGCATCGCCTCCTGCAGGGGCGCCTGCTTGTCGCGCCGCGCCTTGATCGGCACGATGGCGGCGAAGGCGACGGCGGTCAGCGACGTCGACAGCCCCGCCTCCACCGTCAGCCACCAGACCAGACCGAAGCCCAGCGCCCAGAACGGCGCCGGAACCCTCTTCCACTGCGCCGCTACGGCTCCGAAGGCGAGCAGGGCGCCGACCCAGGCCAGCGGAACCCAGTCCACGCCCTGCGAGAAAAGGACGGCGATCAGGGCGATCGCGCCCAGATCGTCGACGATGGCCAGGGTCAGCAGGAATACCCGCAGCGACGACGGAAGCCCGCGCGCCACAAGCGCGAAGACCGCCAGGGCGAAGGCGATGTCGGTGGCCAGCGGGATCGGCCACCCCTGCGTCGGCCCGCCGAGGGCGGACACCACGCCCAGATAGACCAGCCCCGGCGCGATCATGCCGCCCAATGCCGCCAGAACCGGCGTCGCCAGCTTCTTCGGGTCGCTCAGTTCGCCGCGCAGAATCTCGTATTTGATCTCCAGCCCCACCACGAGGAAGAAGATGGCCATCAAGCCTTCCTTGATCCATTCGGAGACCGACATCTCCAGGATCGCCGGCCCGACCCGCAGCACGTGCTCGGACTTCAGAAAGGCGAAATACTCGGTCGACAGGGGCGAATTGGCGATCACCAGCGCGCTCAGCGCCGCCAGCCCCAGCACGGCGCCGGAGCCGGCCTCGGTCTTCAGAAACTCCAGCGTCAGTCTGCGCGCCATGGCGGCCTCCGGGATCACGAAAGGTCGGGGCGTCAGGTTATCGACGGACGCCGGACCGGATTCGCCCTGCGATGCGGGCGCCGGCCTGGCCCGCGCTGACGGCGGCGGGCCTGATCTCTGCCGGTTTAGATACCTGCGGACGCGGTGGGTTCAAGGGCGCACGGTTGTCTTCCGGGCCCCGCGTCCGCATCTGCGCGCCATGCCCGTGTCTTCCGCCCACCGCCCCGAGCCCCGTTTCTTCGACCTGGGCGAGGAGTTCGGCGACGCCGTGCGGGCGGCGGACTTCCCGCAGACGACCCTGCGTTTCCGCAACGACCGGGCGGCGGCTCAGGTCGGGCTGGAGACCTTGTCCGACGCCGAATGGATCGACCACTTCGGCCGGTTCGCGCCCCTGCCCGGCCAGCCGGGCCCGATCGCCATGCGGTATCACGGCCACCAGTTCCGCACCTACAATCCCGACCTGGGCGACGGACGGGGCTTCCTCGCGGCGCAGATGCGCGACGATCGCGGACGGCTGATGGATCTGGGGACCAAGGGGTCCGGCCGGACGCCTTGGTCCCGCGGCGCCGACGGGCGGCTGACGCTCAAGGGCGGCGTGCGCGAGGTGCTGGCGGCGGAGATGCTGGAACGGTTGGGCGTGCCGACCAGCCGGGCCTTCAGCCTGATCGAAACCGGAGAAGCGCTGGAGCGCGGCGACGAACCGTCGCCCACGCGCTCGGCCGTTCTGGTGCGCCTGTCGCACTCCCACATCCGGTTCGGCGCCTTCCAGCGCGCCGCCTGGCTGGGCCGCATCGACATGCTGGAGGCCCTGCTGGAGCACGCGCGGTCGATCTATCATCCCGACGTGGCTCCGGGCGACGCCGCCGGTTTTCTGGCGGCCGTCACAGCCGTCTCGGCCCGGCTGGCCTCGAGGTGGGTCGCCGCGGGCTTCGTTCACGGCGTGCTGAACACAGACAACCTGAACGTCACGGGCGAGAGCTTCGACTACGGCCCCTGGCGCTTTCTTCCCCACTACGAACCCGGGTTCACCGCCGCCTATTTCGACCAGTTCGGCCTCTACGCCTTCGCCCGCCAGCCCGAGGCCGTCTTCTGGGCCCTCACGCAGCTGGGCGGCGTCCTGAAGCCCATCGGCGACGCCCCGACCCTGACCGACGCGCTGAACGGCTTCGGCCCCGCCTACATCCGCGAACTGCGGGCCGCATTTCTGGAGCGCCTCGGCGTGCTCAGCTTGGGTGAAGCGGCGGATCAGCGGCTGCTGGACGCCACGCTGGCCCTGCTGCGCGAGGGCGGAGAGGCGATGCGGTGGGAGCCGCTGTTTCACGACTGGTTCACGGGCTTCGCCTCCTCGGCCCGCGCCCTGTCGGGGCCCCGCGCGGCCCTGTACCAGACCAAGTCCTTCGCCGACTTCCGCTTCGCCCTGTTCGAACATGAACCGGACCGGCCGGAGCGCCTCGAAGCGCCCCGCTTCGCCCGAACGGAGCCCGAAGAGATGTCGATCGACGAGGTCGAGGGCATCTGGGCCGCGATCGACCGCGACGAAGATTGGTCTCTGTTCGAAATGAAAATCTCGCGGCTCCGCGCCGATTGAACCGCTGCTGACAGCACCTTGGCAGCAGCCTGCTGCCAGCTTGGCCACATGGTCGAGTCTCGCCCGTCCCGAACGTCTCTTCGCCGCGACGCCTCGGCCGCGGCAACGCTTCCTTACGGATTGTTATGCATACGGTCACGCTTCGGCCCCGTAGCTCACGCAGAAGGCGATCACGGATGGTTACGCTGAAGCTTCGCGCCCTTGCGGGACTGACGCGGCGATCCGACATCGCCACTGTTGCCAATAAAAAACGGAACGCCCCTCCCCGGGCGACTTTGAAGATGAGCTCTCAGGCCCTTTCCCCGACTCAGGTCCGCCTGCGCGCCAGCTATCGCAACCTGACCCTGTGGACCCTGCAGGGCTGGCTGGCCATGTTCTTCCTCGCCGCCGGCTGGGCCAAGGCGACAGAGCCCGTGACGACCCTGTCCGAGCTGATGTCGTGGACCGCCCGCGTGCCGGTCGAGATGGTGCAGGGCCTCGGCCTGGCCGAAATCACCCTGGCCGTCCTGCTGCTTGCGCCGCTGGTCTCGTGGAAGTGGGGCCGTCCGCTGATGGTCACCGCGGCCGTCGGCCTGCTGGCCCTGGCGACCGTCATGCTGGGCGTCCATGCCCTGTCGCTTGAGCCGGTCCCGGCCCTGACCAACCTGGCCCTGATCGCCGCCGTCGCGCCGGTGCTGTGGATGCGGGCGGGCGAGACGCGCTGAGCCTCAGCCGTCGCGGCACCTGTCCGAGCAGAACTTCACCTGGTCCCAGTCGCGCGCCCATTTGCGCCGCCAGGTGAAGGGCCGGTTGCAGGCGACGCAGATTTTCTGCGGCAGGTCGCCCTTCTTCGTGCCGGCGTCGTTGACGTGTTTGCGGGCCACCGTCTCCTCCCTGTTGCGAAGCAATGGGGAGGTGGCGCGGCGCCGACAAGCGCCGTGACGGAGAAGCGCCGCCGACGGCGCCGTGTCGCCCCCTTTGTCTCGTCGGCGGATCGCCGCCGATCCACCTCCCCACTTCGCTGCGCTCGCGGGGAGGGGAAGCTTCCCTTTACGTGCGCGTCAAGTTCGGGCAAGACTGCCCATCATGGCGACCGCCGACGACCATCGCACCTATTCGATCCGCCAGCTGTGCCGCGAGTTCGGGGCCACGGCGCGGGCGCTGCGCTTCTATGAGGACAAAGGGCTCCTGACCCCGGCCCGCAAGGGCCAGACCCGCGTCTATTCGGCGCGCGACCGCGCCCGGCTGAAGCTGATCCTGCGCGGCCGTCGCATCGGCTTCTCCCTGGTCGAGATCCAGGAGATGCTCGATCTCTACGATCACAAGGACCACAACGCCCACCAGATGGCCGTGGCCCTGCGCCGTCACCGGGCCCAGATCGAGGCCCTGAAGCAGCAGCGCGACGATCTGGACGCCGCCATCGAGACGGCCGAACAGGCCTGCGCCGTCATGGAGGCGCGTCTGGGCGAGCATCGCCCCGACCTGCTGCCTGGGGCCGACGAATACGCCCAGCTGCTGAAAGCGCGGCTGAACCCGGACCCGATGCACGACGCCCACCTGTCGCGCCTGCACCCCCTCAAAGCGAGAGCCTGACCCATGGCCTACAAGGCGCCCGTCCGCGACCTGACGTTCATCCTGAACGACGTGCTGGACATCGACCGCTACGCCAACCAGCCGGGCTTTCAGGACGTGTCCGCCGAACTGGCGCAGCAGGTGTTGGAAGAGGCGGGCCGCTTCGCTGACGAGGTGATCGCGCCGATCAACAACCCGGGCGACAAGGAAGGCTGCCGCATCGAGGGCTCGGTCGTCACCACGCCCAAGGGCTGGAAGGAAGCCTATCACCAGATGGTCGAGGCCGGCTGGCCCGCCCTGATGATGGACCCGGCCTACGGCGGCCAGGGCATGCCCTCGGTGATCGGCTCGGCCGTCGGCCAGTTCACGGCGGGCGCCTCGGCGGCGTTCTCGATGTATCCGGGCCTGACGGCGGGCGCCTGGGCCGGCATCCACGCCAATGCGTCCGATGAGCTGAAGGCCAAATACCTGCCCAAGATGACCACCGGCGAATGGACCGGCACGATGAACCTGACGGAGCCCCAGTGCGGCACCGACCTGGGCATGGTGCGGACCAAGGCGGTCCCGCAGGCCGACGGCAGCTACAAGATCACCGGCCAGAAGATCTGGATCTCCGCCGGCGAGCACGACTTCGCCGACAACATCATCCACACCGTGCTGGCGCGCGTCGAAGGCGCCCCGGACGGCATCAAGGGCCTGTCGCTGTTCCTGGTGCCCAAGTTCCTGATCGACGAGGACGGCTCCCTGGGCCCGCGCAACGGCGTCCAGTGCGCCGGCCTGGAAGAGAAGATGGGCATCCACGGCAACGCCACCTGCGTCATGGCCTATGAGGACGCGACCGGCTGGCTGATCGGCGAAGAAGGCCGGGGCATGAACAACATGTTCGTGGTCATGAACGAGGCGCGCCTCGGCACCGGCCTGCAGGGCCTGGCGATCGGCACCGCCGCCTATCAGGCCGCCGTGGAGTTCGCCAAGGACCGCCTGCAAGGCCGCAGCCTGACCGGGCCGAAGAACCCCGACGGCCCGGCCGACCCGATCATCGTCCACCCCGACGTGCGCCGCATGCTTTTGGAAGCCCGCGCCTTCGTCGAAGGCGGCCAGGCCTTCATCCTGTGGACCGCCCTGCACGCCGACCTCGAGAAGTCCGAGGACGAGGCCCTGGCGACCAAGGCCAAGGACTACATGGGCCTGCTGACACCGGTGCTGAAGGCCTATCTGACCGACAAGGGCTTCCACGCCGCAAGCCTGGCGATGCAGGTGCACGGCGGCAGCGGCTACACCGAGCATTTCCCGGCGTCGCAGTATCTGCGCGATGCGCGGATCACCATGATCTATGAGGGCACCAACGGCATCCAGGCGCTGGACCTGGTCGGCCGCAAACTGCCGGCCAACGGCGGCCGCGCCATCATGAGCTGGTTCGCCGAGATCGACGCCTTCGTGTCCGAAAACGGCGGCGACGGCCCGATCAAACCCTTCGTCGACGGCCTGGCCGACGCCAAGAAGAAGCTGCAGGAGGCCACCATGTGGCTGATGCAGAACGGCATGGCCAACCCGGACAACGCGGGCGCGGCGTCGACCGACTATCTGAACGTCTTCGGCCTGACCGCCATGGCCTATATGTGGACCCAGATGGCCAAGGCGGCGCAGGCCAAGATCGACGGCGGGTCGGACGATCCCTTCTATGCGACCAAGCTGCAGACCGGCCGCTATTTCGTCGAGCGCATCCTGCCCGACGCAGGCGCCCACCTGGCCAAGCTGAAGACCGGCGCCGACGTCCTGATGAGCGTGCCGGCGGAGGCGTTCTGATCGTCAGAAGGGAGGAGCGAGCGGCTCGGGCAAGCTCAGACGCTTGGCCTCCTCCCGAAACTGAGCCTCGGTGTAAGGACCAAGGACGTCATGACCATGACCGGTGCCGGTGCGTTTGATGACGTAGTACTCAAGCATTTGCGGGCGGTCGTAGGCGCCGGGCGTTGGACCTCGGAGATCATAAGGCAACCTGATCGCGACGCTGAGGTCGCCTTCGCGCGCCCACGCCAGCACTGCGCCTTCGACGAGCACGTCGCAGCCTCCGTCCCGCTTCGCACAAAGGGCGAAGTCGTCACGGCCATCGATCGACTGAAGCTGGTATTCGCTGTCCAGCGGCCGCTCGTAGTGATCGCACCCGGCCAGTCCGATGACCGCCGCCAAGACCGCCGCCGTTGCGCAGGCTCGCATACTCCCTCCACATCTGTGTCAAGAGCATAGCATGAACGTCCTCAACGTCCCCGAACCCGACTTCATGCAGGAAGAGGAGATCACCCTCTTCTCAGACTCGGTCTCCAAATGGATCGACGACCATGCGGCGCCCGAGAAGGTGCAATCGTGGATCGCCAACGCCTCGGTGCCACGCCAGCTGTGGAACGACGCCGGCGAGGCGGGGCTGCTGGGCCTTTCCTTGCCAGACGAGGACGGCGGGTTCGGCGGCGACTATCGCCACGAGGTGGTGCTGATGCGCCAGCTGGGCTGGAAGGGCGCGGATCACTTCGGCATCTCGCTGCACAACGCGATCGTCATGCCCTATGTCTGGCACTACGGCACCGAGGAGCAGAAGGCGCGCTGGCTGCCGCGTCTGGTCTCGGGCGAGCTGGTCGGCGCCATCGCCATGACCGAACCGGGCGCGGGCTCGGACCTGCAGGGCGTGAAGACCACCGCCATCCGCCAGGGCGGCCACTATGTCGTCAACGGCTCCAAGACCTTCATCACCAACGGCCAGCTGGCCAACTTCATCATCGTCGTGGCCAAGACCGATCCGGCCGAGGGCGCCAAGGGCACGTCGCTGATCGTGGTCGAGACCGATGGGCTGGAGGGCTTCGAGCGCGGGCGGAACCTGCACAAGATCGGCATGGAGGGGAACGACACCTCCGAGCTTTTCTTCAACGACGTGAGGATCCCTGCCGAAAACGTCATCGGCGGCGGCGAGGGCCAGGGTTTCGTCCAGCTGATGCAGCAGCTGCCCCAAGAGAGGCTGAACATCGCCGTCCAGGGCGTCGCCGCCGCCGAACGGGGGCTTTCGGAGACCCTGGCCTACGTCAAGGAGCGCAAGGCGTTCGGCAAGCGGGTCATCGATTTCCAGAACACCCAGTTCAAACTGGCCGAAGTCAAGACCAAGCTGACGGTGGCCAAGGTGTTCGTCGACTGGTGCATGGGCCTGCACCTGCAGGGCAAGCTCGACGCCGCCACCGCCTCCATGGCCAAATACTGGGTCACCGACATTCAGGGCGAGACCATCGACGAGATGCTCCAGCTCCACGGCGGCTACGGCTACATGACCGAGTATCCGATCGCCCAGCTGTACAAGGACGCCCGCGTCCAGCGCATCTACGGCGGCACGAACGAGATCATGAAGCTGCTGATCGCGCGGACGCTGTAGTCTGTTTGACTTTCCGCTCATCCCCGCGAAAGCCGGGACCCAGTCCTTTCGGGGGAACCGGGACGGTGGACTTCTTCACCTACATCGTCGCCAGCCGACGCAACGGGACGATCTACACCGGATCGACCGACGACGTTTACGTCCGGACCGTCGAGCGCCGCGAGAAGATGCGGAAGGGCTTCACCGCAAAGCACGGCTGCACCATCCTGGTCTGGTATGAGCGCCACCCGACGCGGCAGGATGCGTTCGTCCGCGAGCGGCGCATCAAGAAGTGGAACAGGGCGTGGAAGCTGGAACTGATCGAGAAGGCGAGCCCCGGCCGGCGCGATCTGCTCGACGACCTGTCGTGACGCTCTCACTGGGTCCCCGCTTCCGCGGGGATGAGCGGATATGGTGAGGTTGCACATCCCCCAGCCGCTGTCCGAAGGCGCCGCCCTGGCGCCGTCGCTGGACCAGTCGCGCTACCTCACCCAGGTCATGCGGCTGAAGCCCGGCGACGCCGTCCACGTCTTCAACGGCGCGGACGGCGAGTGGCGCTGCACGGTCGTCGAGGTGCTGAAGAAAGGCGTGGTCCTGCGCGCCGAGCAGAAGATCCGCGATCAGGTCACGTCGCCGGACGTCCACCTGCTGATCGCCGTCGTGAAGAAGTCGGCGCTGGAGTTCGCGGTGGAGAAGGCGACCGAACTGGGCGCCGCGCGCATCCGCCTGATCACCACGGCCCGCACCCAGCCCCAGCACGTCCGCCTCGACCGTCTGGACGCCATCGCCGAGGAAAGCGCCGAACAGACCGGCCGACTGGACGTGCCGCCCGTCGATGCGCCCGTGAAGCTGGACGCCCTGCTGGCCGACTGGGATCCGTCACGCCGGCTCATGTTCTGCGACGAGACCGGCGGCGCGCCGGCATTGACGGCGTTGGCGTCCTTCCCCCCTTGCGGGGGAAGGTGGCTCGCGGAGCGAGACGGATGGGGGGTGAACCGCAGTGGCGAGGACTCCAATCCGGAAACGACTTCGACGGCCCCCCCATCCGAGCCGCTCCGCGGCCCACCTTCCCCCGCAAGGGGGGAAGGGCAGGGTTGGGCCGTCCTGATCGGGCCTGAGGGCGGCTTCACGCCGGAGGAGCGCGATCGCCTGCGCGCCCTGCCCTTCACCGTGGCGGTGTCGCTCGGCCCGCGCGTCCTGCGCGCCGACACGGCGGCGACCACCGCCCTGACGCTATGGCAGGCGGCCGTAGGCGACTGGGACCGCTGACGGCCTGCGACCGAATCCGACGCAGGCCCCTGCCACTCTCCGCGACGCCGAAGGTCGGATCCGGAGAAATGTGCACTATGTGCACCCTGTTTTTTTCAGTGCACTTTCCGCCGCGGTGGCCGGACCTTGTGCGTCCGTCGGCGACCGCCCATCTCGCGGCGACCGAGGGGTTGGGAACCACTGCCGCATGACCGACGCGCCGCTGAACCGGACGGACCTGATCAAGGCCCTGTCCAAGGGCATGAAGCCGCGCGAGCGCTGGCGCATCGGGGCCGAGCACGAGAAGTTCGGCTTCGACCGCGAGACGCTGCGCCGCCCGGCCTATGACGGCGCCAACGGCATCCGGGCCATGCTGGAAGGCCTGACCCGCTTCGGCTGGTCGGAGGTGTACGAGGGCGACCACGTCATCGCGCTGGAACGCACCACGCCGGAGGGGCTGACCTCCTCCATCTCTCTGGAGCCGGGCGGCCAGTTCGAGCTGTCCGGCGCCCCGCTGAAGGACGTGCACGAGATCTGCGACGAGACCGGCCGCCACCTGATGGAGGTCAAACAGGTGGCCGACCAGCTGGGCCTGGGCTTCCTGGGCGTCGGCTTCGATCCCGTCTGGGCCCGGGAAGACGTGCCCGTCATGCCCAAGGGCCGCTACGACATCATGCGCGCCTACATGCCCAAGCGGGGATCGCTGGGCCTCGACATGATGCTGCGCACCTGCACCATCCAGTCTAACCTCGACTTCGAGACCGAGGCCGACATGGTGCGCAAGTTCCGCACGTCCCTGGCGCTGCAGCCGATCGCCACGGCCCTGTTCGCCTGTTCGCCCTTCACGGAGGGCCGGCCCAACGGCTTCCTGTCGGCGCGCGCCAACGTCTGGACCGACACCGATCCGGACCGCACCGGCATGCTGGACTTCGTCTTCCAGGACGGCTTCGGCTTCGAGCGCTACGTCGATTACGCCCTGGACGTGCCGATGTATTTCGCCAAGCGCGACGGCCGCTACGTCGATCTGTCGGGCCGCTCGTTCCGGCGGTTCATGGAGCAGGGCCTGGACGACCTGCCGGGCGACCGGGCGACCAGGACGGACTGGGCCGACCATCTGACCACCCTGTTCCCCGAGGTGCGGCTGAAGTCCTATCTGGAGATGCGCGGCGCCGACGGCGGGCCGTGGAGCCGCATCTGCGCGCTGCAGGCGCTGTGGGTCGGCGTTCTGTACGACGACGCCGCGCTGTCGGCCGCCTGGGACCTGTGCAAGGGCTGGGACATCGCCGACCACGAGCGCCTGCGCCGCGACGTGACCCGCCTGGGCCTGAAGGCCGAGGTCGCGGGCCGCACGGTGCGGGAGGTGGCCGTGGACATGGTCGCGATCGCCAAGCAGGGGCTGAAGGCCCGCGCGCGCTTCAGCGGCGGCATGGTCGACGAGCGTGGCTATCTGTCGGAACTGGAAGACATCGCCGACTCGGGCGTCACCCCGGCCGAGCGTCTGCTGGATCTGTTCCACGGCGCCTGGGAGCGCGACCTGTCGCGGCTGTACCGCGACTTCGCCTACTGACGGAACGTCCTGCCCAGCTTGGGCATTGAACGGGCATGAGCGATCCGATCCTGCCGCACACCCAGCCGAAGCCCGAGGGCGACGGCCCCGTCGTCGCCGAGACGCGCGCCAAGCAGGGGCGTGGGGGGATGCACGTCCTGACGATCCTGATCGTGTCGGCGACCTTGGTGGCGATCGCCTTTGCGGTGATCTGGTTCATGTGGAGCCCCAGCATGAACGCGGCGCAGGAGCAGACCGAGGCCGCGTCGACCTCGATCGAGGCCGCCCAGCCCCTGCCGGAGCGGCCGACCCCGACCCTGCCCGCCGATCCTCAGCCGCGGATGCCGGACCCGCCCACGACCCCATCCGGCGAACCGACGAGCTGACGCCGCACCAGGGCGGTCGCCAACGCCACGCAGGCCGCGAACAGGGCCCCCTCCAGCGTCGCCGTCGTCGCGATCGACAGGGGGCCGAACCCGGGTTCGCCGACCAGCCGGCCCACGGGCGTCAAGCTCAGCGGCGCCTCGGGAAAGGCGCGCAGCAGCTGGTCCAGACTTCCGCCCAGCAGCCGCCCGCCCAGAAGCGCGATGACCAGCCCCGCCGCCGCCCCGGCCGCGCCGCCGACCGAGGCGGCGACGCGCGCCTTCACGCCCGGCCGCGTCGCCAGCCAGGCCCCGACCCCGGCCGCCGCGCCCAGCAGCAGGCCCTCGCCCGCGCCGGTCATGTCGGCGGGGGCGACGCCCGTCAGCAGACGGAAGGCGTCCAGGCCGATCAACCGCGTCACCCCGCCCACCAGCGCCCCGCCGATCGCGCCGCCCAGAATCGGACCCCACGGCCCTTGGTCGCGCCACAGCCGACCCACGGCCACGCCGCCTCCCACCGCCGCCCCGGCGACCAGCGCCAGCAGGGTCGTGGCGCAGACCAGCACCGTCAGGGCCGAGGCCGCGCCCATCCCCTGCGGCGAGGCCGACAGGCCATAGAATAGACCGCCGACGACCCCGGCCGCCCCGCCGCCCGTCATCCCGGCCCCCGCATCCGGAACCAGCCGCCGCCAGACCGGTTGGGGCACGGCCGACGTCACGACGGCCGACGTCGTCGCCGGTGTGGAGGACGCTTGGTCGCCGTCGATCACCTCGGCGATGAAGCGATAACCGTGCTTGGGCACCGTCTCGATGAAGCGGGGCCGGGCCGCGTCGTCGCCCAGTTCGCGCCGGAGCGTCCGGACGCATTGGGTCAGGGCCTCGTCGGTGACCGGCACGCCGCTCCACACCTCGTCCATGAAGCGTTCCTTGGTCACCAGCCGCCCCCGCTCGCCCACCAGCAGGGCCAAGGCGTCCAGATAGCGACCGCTGATCTCCACCGTCTCGCCGTCGCGCGTCAGGCGGCGGTCCTGCGGATCCAGGCAAAAGCGGTCGAAGCGGACGGGGGCCATCGGCGGGACGGTCGATCATCCCGGCGGCGAAGGCAATGGGCGGCGCCTACCGGCTTGGCCTTCGGCGTGGCATGGTCGGCGGGTCAGTGAGGGACACGACATGAGCGATGCGGACGTCAAACTGCGCGAGCAGGCCGAACGCCGGGTGGAAGCCAGGCGCAGCGTGCAGTCGCACCTGCTGGTCTTCGTCCTGGTCAACGCCGGGCTGTTCGGCATCGACTGGCTGAGCGGCGACGGGATCAACTGGGCCTATTGGCCTCTGCTGGGCTGGGGCATCGGCCTGATCTCACACATGGCGTCGGTGTGGATGGCCCTGTCGGGCAGCCACGAATCGGCGGTCCAGCGAGAGATGGAGCGGCTGCGACGCCAGCAAAGGTGAACGAAGCCGAGCCGATTGACAAACCTTGCCATCGGGCGGATCGTCAGGTCATGGCCACGATGAACATTTCCCTGCCCGACCAGATGAAGCAATGGGTGGAAGACCGCACGCTGGGCGGGCGTTATGCCAATTCCAGCGAGGTCATCCGGGAGCTGATCCGGCTGGAACAGTCGCGGCAGGACAAGATCGCCAACATGCAGCGGCTGATCGACGAGGCTCGGGCCAGCGGCATCAGCGACAAGACCCCGCGCCAGATTTTCGCTGAAGTGAAGGCCGAACATGAGCGACGCCAACCGACCGCATGATCGGCCTGCGTCTCAGCGGTGAGGCGGAAAACGATCTCAGGGCCATCTATGCCTACGGCATGGAGCGGTTCGGATCGGATCAGGCGGCGCGCTATGCCGCATCGCTCGACGAGCAGTTCGACCTTTTGTGCAGACACCCGGAAGCGGCTCGCCTGAGAACTGAATTCCAGCCTCCAGTCCGCGTCTTGCCGCACGGAGCGCACATCATCGTCTATGAGATCATTGGGCCGGACGTCGTCGTGCTGCGGGTGCGGTCCGCCCGCGAGAACTGGATGGCCTCGCCGTTGGGAGCCCCATCATGACCCACCCCATCCGCGCCGGCGTCGGCGGCTGGACCTATGAGCCTTGGCGCGGCGTCTTCTATCCGGACAGGCTGAGTCAGAAGAAGGAGCTGGAGTTCGCCAGCCGCGCCCTGACCTCCATCGAGATCAACGGCACCTACTATTCCACCTTCAAGCCCGACAGCTGGATGAAGTGGCGGGACGAGACGCCGGACGGCTTCGTCTTCGCGGTCAAGGCCAGCCGCTACTGCACCAACCGCAAGGTGCTGGCCGACATGGGCGAGTCGATGGACCGCTTCCTGGGCCAGGGGCTGACGGCGCTGGGGGACAAACTGGGGCCCATCAACTGGCAGTTCATGGGCACGAAGAAGTTCGACGCCGGGGACTTCGAGGGCTTTCTGAGGCTGTTGCCGCCGGAGCGGGACGGCGTGCGGCTGAGGCATGCGCTGGAGGTGCGGAACCCGACGTTCGACGTCCCGCAGTTCCATGACCTTGCCGCCAGGTACGGCGTCGCCATCGTCTATGCCGAGGACGACGAGGTGCCGGAGTGGCCGCGCATCGACCGGCCGACGGCCGACTTCACCTACGCCCGGCTGATGTCCAGCCGGGAGGACGAGTCGACCGGCATGACGGCGTCCGAGCTGGACGCCGTCGCCGGCCGGTGCCGCGACTGGGCGAAGCGCGGCGAGGTCTTCGCCTATTTCATCGCCGGGGCGAAGGTCCGCAATCCGGCCGCAGCCCAGGCGTTGATCGCTCGCCTGGGCTGAGCGTCGGCCTCAGAAGGTCTTGCGCACCCGAACCTGGAAGAAGGTCCGCGGGTCGACGTCGCGCACCTCGACGTAATCGACCGACTGGGTCGTGCGGTTCGCATAGACGGTCCGGGTGATGGTGAAGTCGTCCCAGATGTTGACCTGGGCCCGCAGCGACAGGTCCGCCGTCGGCTTCCACTCCGCGAACAGGACCCGATAGTTCCGCAGCCGGACGTCCTGGCGGACGTTGGGATCGAAGTTGGCCTCATCGAACCCGCGCAGCCATTCGAAGCCCCACTGGGTCTTCAGCGACTGGATGTCCTGGGTGAAGCTGACGTTCGCGTCGAAGGGTCGGATCCCGGAAATGGTCCGCTCACGGCCCGTCGTCGGATCCGTGACGCTGGAGTCCTGCCAGGTCGCGGTGGTGCGCAGGCGCCCCCCCGAGATGCCCAGGCGGTCCGTGGGCAGGGTTAGCGACAGCCGGGCCTGATCATAGGTCCCGTCGCCGATGTTGCCGACCGCCGTCGGGCCCGCGACCAGTGGGACGCGGTCGATGACGTCGGAGATCTCGTCGTGGCGCAGGGTCAGCGAGACCACGCCGTCGCCCCAGAAGCGGCGCTCATAGGTGCCTTCGAAGATCCAGCGCTGGTCCGGCTCCAGATCGACGTTGCCGCCGAACACCTGGTCGTTCTGCAGATTGGCCGATGCGGCGAAGTCGTTGAAGTTCAACTGGCCCACGTCGCGCTCGACCCGGAACCGGAACTGGTTCCCCTCGCCTGGAGTCCAGGTCAGCTGGATCCGGGGCTTGGCGTAGAACAGATCCTTCTCCGCGTCGGCGTCGCCGCTCTGGGTGATCGTGGACGATTCCAGCCGGAGGCCGGTCTCCAGGGTCAGGGCGTCGTCGATGCGCCAGGTCGATCGGGCGAAGGCCTCCATGCGGACCTCCTCGACCTTGATCTGGTCCGACGGCAACGGAATGGGCGCGCCGCCGACCGTCAGGGCCTGGGTCGTGTCCAGCACATTGTAGGCGGTCTCGGCGCCGACCTCGGTGGTGACGCCGCCGTTTTCGTGACGCAGCTGGCCCCGCACGATGCTTTCGGAGGACTTGGCGTCGAAGCTGAAGATCGACTCGGGCTGGTCCACGCCGCCCAGGCGCGTGCGGTTGACCGCGGCGCCTTCCGTCTCGTTGAAGGTGTGGATGACCCGCCCTTCAAACTTCAGCGCCGGGCTGAGCGGCCGCTCGTAGACGGCGCCGACCTCGCCGCTGGTCGAGTCGTTGGCGTTGACGTTCTCGCGCAACACGCCCGACGCGGTCTGAACGCTGTCCTGCCGGAAGTCCCCGACGCCGTACCGGCCGGTCAGATCGATCTTGCCTCCGGCGAACGGCCCGGCCCAGGTGGCGCGGGCGGACTGGCCGCCGCCGCCGGCGAAACCGTCGATCGCCTCGTCCCGCGTCACCACGCCGGCGGCGTTGGTCCGCGTGACGCGGCCGGGGCCGTTGCTGTCGCTCATGCTGACGCCGTCGGACAAGGTCAGGCTCCAGTTCGTGTCGCCGTCGCGGGCGGTCACCTGATAGCTGCCGCCGTACAGGTCATCGCCACCGTCGAAGAAGAAGGCGTTGGCGCTGACCACGTGCTGGATGGTCGCCTGGGTCTTCAAGATCACGTTCACGACCAGGGGGAAGCCCTGCATATCGACGCCCGGCGCCCCGCCGCGGACCAGTTCGATGCGCTCAACCTGCGAGGCGGGCGTGCGCGACAGGACCGACGAGCCCGTGTCCGTCTTCGAGGCCGGCCGCGCCCCGTTGATCAGGACGTTGCCGACCGCGCCTTCGAAGCCGCGGCTGCCGTCGCCATCGACGATGCCGAAGCCGGGCACGCGCTGGACCATCTCCAGCGCCGTGTTCGGCCGCGCCTGGGCGAAGAAGTCGGGCTGATAGACGATGACGCCCGAGGCGGTCTCGGTGGCCGGGGCCGCGGCAGGGGTGGATTCTTGGGCATGGGCGGCCGTGGCGGCCAGGGCGATCGCGGCGGCGCCGGCGAGCAGGATCGACTTCTTCACTGGGGTTCCCTCTCCTTTGATGGCGGGAACCTGACGAGGGGAAATGGTCGTTTCCAGTTACAAGCTGGACAGGTAGGTTAAATGACCGTCATAAATAAGATGTTGATTATTTCGAAACTGTAACCATTGGGGCGGAAAGAAGTCTATGCGTGTATTCGGCGTCATCGTTTTCTGTGTTTCGCTGTTGATCGCGCCGGGCTTCGCTTATGCGCAGGACGCCGAGGCGACCGAAGTCGACGAGGTGATCGTCGAGGTCCGCCGCTCGGGCGCGCCGACGTGGGAAGTGACGCGCGGCGGCTCCACCCTTCTGCTGGTCGGCGCGATCCAGGCCCTGCCCAAGAGCCTGGAGTGGCGGGCCGACGCCCTTGAGCGGGCGGCGGAACGGGCCGACCGGGTCCTGTATTCGCACGTCGCGAACGTGTCGCCGGCAGACATCCTGCGGCTGATCTGGCGTTCGGGCACGCTGACCCGCATGCCGCGCGGCAAGACCAGCGCCGACTTTCTGTCGCCCGAATGGAACCAGCGGCTGGTGGCGCTGGACGCCCTGACGCGGGACGACCTGACCCGCCAGAGCTTCTTTCTGACCCGCACCGAGCTTCTTTTCGGCATCACCAAGCTGAACCGAGACCAGGGCGCCTCGGTCGAGGACGCGGTGCGCCGCGCCGCGCGCCGGGGCCGCACGCCCAGCGAGCGCATAAGCGAGGTTCGCGGCGACGAGGTGATCGAGGATCTTCTGACCATGCCGCCGGAATCCTGGACGACGTGCATCCAACTGGGAATCGTCGCGGCCGAGGCGGGCGAAGCCGGCATGCTGGAACGCGCCGCGGCCTGGCGCCGGTTCGACGTGCCGACCGTCATGGAGTCGCCGCTGGAGATCGCGCTGACCGAATGCTGGCCGTGGGGCGATCCTGAGTGGGGCGCCCTGCTGCGCAGCCAGTGGCTGGCCGGGGTCGAGAGCGCGCTCGCCCAGGACGGCACGACCCTGGCCGTCGTGCCCCTGCGCGTGCTGGCGGAGCCGGGCGGCCTTCTGGACACCCTGGAAGCCCGCGGCTTTGAGATCATCGGCCCCGTCTGGAAGCGGTGAGCATCGGTTTTCCCTGCCCTTCGTGAGAGGGAAACCAGGCCTCAGACCGCCGTGCCGCCCACCGTCAGGCCGCCGATCTTCAGGCTGGGCTGGCCGATGCCGACCGGAACGCCCTGTCCCGCCTTGCCGCAGGTGCCCACGCCAGGGTCGAAGGCGAAGTCGTCGCCGATCATGGTCACGCCCTTCAGCGCCGTGGCCCCGTCGCCGATCAGGGTGGCGCCGCGCACCGGCGCGGTGACCCGGCCGTCCTCGATCAGATAGGCCTCCGTGCACTGAAAAACGAACTTGCCGTTGGTGATGTCCACTTGCCCCCCGCCGAAGTTGGCGGCGTAGATGCCGCGCTTGGTCGAGGCGATCATGTCGGCGCGGCTGTCCGACCCGCCTTCCATGAAGGTGTTGGTCATGCGCGGCATGGGGATGTGGGCGAAGGACTGTCGCCGCCCGTTGCCGGTCGCGGCCTGCCCCATCTGACGCGCCGACAGCCGGTCGTGCATCAGGCCGACCATGACGCCGTCCTCGATCAGGACGGTGCGCGACGTGGGCGTGCCCTCGTCGTCCACGGTCAGCGAGCCGCGGCGCCCGGCGATCGAGCCGTCGTCGACCACGGTGACGCCCGGGGCGGCCACGCGCTGGCCCATCATGCCGGTGAAGACCGACGATCCCTTGCGGTGGAAGTCGCCCTCGAAGCCGTGGCCGACCGCCTCGTGCAGCAGGACGCCGGGCCAGCCCGCGCCCATGACCACGTCCATCTCTCCGGCGGGGCAATCGACCGCTTCCAGATTCACCAGCGCCTGACGCAGGCATTCGTCGACCTGGGCCTGCCAGCGTTCGGGCGCGGTCCATTCCTCGAAGCCCGCGCGGCCGCCGGCGCCGGCCGACGCCGTTTCGCGCCGCCCGTCCTTCTCCACCGTGACTGACACGTTGAAGCGCACCAGCGGGCGTACGTCGCGGACCGACCGGCCTTCTGCGCGGACGATCTCGATGGAGCGGCGCTCGCCGATCAGGCTGGCCGACACCTGCACCACGCGGGGATCGCGGGCGCGGGCCCAGGCGTCGATTTCCTGCAGCAGGGCGATCTTGTCGGAAAAGCCGGGCGCGGCCAGCGGGTCCAGCGACGGATACAGCGACTGGTTGGTGGCGCGGGGCCCTTCGGCCGTGACGGCCGCGTGGCCGGCCTTGGCCAGGGAGGCCGCCTCGGCCGCGCGGCGGATCGCGTCTGCGGTGATTTCGTTGGCGTGGGCGTAGCCGGCGGTCTCGCCCGCCACCACGCGCAGGCCGAAGCCCTCGGTCGCGTCATAGTTCGCGCCCTTCAGCCGGCCGTCGTCGAAGACGAGGGATTCCAGCTCCGACCGCTCCAGGAACAGTTCGCCGTCGTCGGCGCCGGCCAAGGCGCCGCGCAGGATCGACAGAGCCTCTTCGGGATCGACCCCGGCGGTTTCAAGCAGGGGCGGTGGGGAAACGTGTGCGGTCATGGTCCGCAGATAGGATGACGGACGGCGCGCGTCACCCTCGCCAGGAGAGAAGAAGGGTTCTTCACAACGAACACAGCGAAAGCAAAGCCACAAAGAACACGACGAGACCGAGCGCGCGGCGCCGCAGGCGTTCAGACTTCTCCGAGATGAAGGGCGCTCCGCGCGGCAACGGGCTCCGGTCCCGTCGTGGTCGTCGTGCCTTCGTTGTGTCCGCTGTGATGAATCCGTCAGACCCCGAAAGCCGGCGGGAGAGATTGAACCCTCCCGCCAATCCGATCACCAGGCGTCGTTGACGTCGCCGGAGCCGGAGACGTTCGACTGCACCGACGCCGGGCGGCGCGTCAGGTCGACGTCGCCCGAGCCGGAGATGTCGATGGTCGCGCGGCCGGTGGGGCCCACGTCGACCTCCCCGGAACCGGAGACGTCCACGTCGGCATCGACGACCGTCAGGGCCGTCAGGTCCGCTTCGCCCGAACCGGACACGTCCAGATCCAGCGTCTGGGCGCGCCCCTCGGCCACGACCTCGCCGGAGCCGGAGATGGCGATCCGCAGCGTCGGCACGTCGACGGCGCGCAGGGACAGCTCCTGCGAGCCGTTCAACTCGAAGGTCGAGACGTTCGGCGCGGTGATGGTCACGCGGACCTGATCACGCCAGCCGCCCCAGTGGTCTTCGCCGTCCGTGAACAGGCGGCCGTTCTCGAGCTTCAGCCGGTTCACGCGGTTCTCCGGCCCGGTCACGGTGACCGACGCGACGTCGCCTTGGGTGAAGACCACGTCGGCCGCCGCGTCGAGGATCAGGCGGTCGCCGCCGGTCCATTGCAGGGTGCGCGTGATCTCCGGACCTCGGCGGGGCGATCCGCCGTCGCGGGTCACGCGGACCCAGTCGCCGTCACGATCCTGGAACGACCAGCTCCAACCGTCGCGCAGGATGGCGGGGCCGCCGACGGCGAAGGCGCCGCCGATGCCGACCACGGCCATGATCAGGCCCACGCCCATGATGACGAGAAGATTGCGGATCATGTCAGTCCCTCCCTCAGATCCGGCCCTGGTCGAGCGCGGGCTTCAGCACGCGGTAGTGCAGGCGCGCGTACCAGACCGTGGCGTCGATCAGCCATTTGACGAAGACGGCGCATAAGGCCGTCATGAAGACGCCCAGTCCCATGACGCCGACCCCGGCCAGCAGGGCCACGGCGGGTCCGCCCGGCGGATCCAGGAACGGCCCGGCCACCAGGGTGAAGCCCCCGGCCAGGAAGACGCCGATCCCCGACACCAGCACCGCCACCAGGCTGCCGAACACCGGCAGGACGATCGGCAGCAGGATCAGGATGTCGATGGCGCCCAGACCGATGATGGCGAAGACGGCGCCGGCGGCGGACGAGGCGCCCGGCTGCTGGTTCCAGGCCCGAGCGCCGGCCTCGGCCCGCAGCTCTCGCGCCAGGCGGTCGGGGTCGCCGAGCGCGGCGGCCACCTCGGCCTCGGACCGGCCGTCGGCGACGCCTGAGTCGAAGTGCGCCTCATAGTCCTGGACGATCTCGTCGGCGGCGGGGGCGGACAGGCCCACCAGCCCCTTCTTCAGGCGCGAGATGAATTCCGCGCGGATCATATGGTCGGCTCCCCTTGGGTTTCGGCCGGCGCCGGTACGGGCTCGGCCAGGACGGCCTCGACCGCGTCGGCGAAGCTGCGCCATTCCGCGGTCTGGGCTTCGAGCGCCCGACGGCCGGCGGCGGTCAGGCGATAGTATTTGCGCGAGGGCCCGGCGGCGGATTCGACCAGATAGGTCTCGACCAGTCCGTCGGTCTGCATCCGCCGCATCAGCGGATAGATGGTGCCTTCGCCCATGCCGATGGCCTTTGAGAGGTCCGCGGCGATGTCGTAAGCGTAGCCGTCGCGCCGGTTCAGAAGCGTCAGGACGCAGAGCGTCAGCACCCCCTTCTTCAGCTGCGTGTCGATGTGCTCGGGCACGGTGTGGGTCTCCCTTGACGGCTCTATGCGTATGACAAGGTAGCTTGTGACGCAAGGTAGCTTGCGAAACATGACCGCGAATTCATGCGGCGGCCGGACGCGGTGCGGGATCAGGTCGCGCCCCGCCGCCTTGGCAAAGGCCTCCGCGGGCGATAAGGACCGCCGCAATGCCGTCGGAGCGATGTTCCGGGGGCCGTTCGGCGATCGCTCCGCGCCGGGGATCGGCGGAGCCAGGACTAGGGAAACCACGCATGAAACCAGGCACCTCAGCCCTGGCGATTTCGGCCTTCATCGGCTCGGTCATGGCGACCGGGGCCGCGCAGGCGCAGGAGTATCTGGGCCAGCCCACGCCGGGCGGCATCGGCCTGCAGGACAGCGCCTCGCCGCTGAAGGAACAGGCCACCTGGTTCCACGACGTGGTCCTGATGCCGATCATCGTGGGCATCAGCCTGCTGGTGCTCGGCCTGCTGGTCTGGGTCGTGATCCGCTACAACAAGAAGTCCAACCCGGTTCCCGCGCGGTGGAGTCACAACACCCTGGTCGAGGTGATCTGGACGATCGTCCCGGTCTTCATCCTGGTGGGGATCGCCCTGTTCTCGTTCCGCCTGCTGTTCGCCTATGAGAACATGCCGGAGCCGGACCTGACGGTGAAGGTCACGGGCAACCAGTGGAATTGGGCCTATGAGTACCCGGACCAGGGCGTGGCCGAGTACATCTCCAGCATGCTGCCGGAAGACGAAGCCCGCGCTCGCGGCGTGCCCTATCGCCTGGCCGCCGATGAGCCGATGGTGGTGCCGGTCGGGCGGACCGTGAAGCTGCTGGTCACCGCGGCGGACGTGATCCACGCCGTCGCCCTGCCCGCCTTCGGCCTGAAGACCGACGCGGTGCCCGGCCGCACCAACGAGACCTGGTTCCGCGCCGACCGCGTGGGCACCTATTACGGTCAGTGCTCGGAACTGTGCGGCGTCGATCACGCCTTCATGCCGCTGGAGATCCGCGTCGTGACCGAGGCGGAGTTCGTGGCCTGGGTCGGTTCCAAGGGCGGCTCGATGACGCCTCCGGGGTCCGAACCGGCCGTCCCGGCCGCCACCGGCCCCTCGCCGACCGCGACCCCCGGCGAGGCCCCGGTCGGCCTGACCACCGACGCGCCCGGCCCGGCCGCGACCCAGACCAACCCCGCCGCGGCCCCGGTCGCCGCCGCCCCCGCATCGCCGGCCGCCGCGCCGGCCGCCCAGTAAGACACGCGAGAGCCCCAAACACATGGCCACCGCCGCCAACACTTCCGGTTATGGGCACGACGCCCACGACCACAAGCCGGGCTTCTTCACCCGCTGGTTCCTGTCCACCAACCACAAGGACATCGGCACCCTTTATCTGCTGTTCGCCATCATGGCGGGCATCGTGGGCGGGGCGCTGTCGGGCCTGATCCGGCTGGAGCTGGCCGAGCCGGGCATCCAGTGGTTCGTGGAAGGCGGCGTCATCGACCAGCTGGGCGTGATCGAGGCGTCCAAGCACGGCTATAACGTCACCGTCACGGCCCACGCCCTGATCATGATCTTCTTCATGGTCATGCCGGCCATGATCGGCGGCTTCGGCAACTGGTTCGTGCCGATCATGATCGGCGCGCCGGACATGGCCTTCCCGCGCATGAACAACGTGTCGTTCTGGCTGCTGGTCGCGGCCTGGATCCTGCTGTGCATGTCGATGTTCGTCGACGGCGGCCCGGGCAAGGGCTTCGGCGGCGGCTGGACCATCTATCCGCCGCTGTCGACCGCGGGCCACACCGGCCCGGCCATGGACCTGGCCATCTTCTCGCTGCACGTGGCGGGCGCCAGTTCGATCCTGGGCGCGATCAACTTCATCACCACCATCTTCAACATGCGCGCGCCGGGCATGACCCTGCACCGCATGCCGCTGTTCGCCTGGTCGGTGCTGGTCACCGCCTTCCTGCTGCTGCTGTCGCTGCCGGTTCTGGCCGGCGCCATCACCATGCTGCTGACCGACCGCAACTTCGGCACCTCGTTCTTCGACCCGACCGGCGGCGGTGACCCGGTGATGTTCCAGCACCTGTTCTGGTTCTTCGGCCACCCGGAGGTCTACATCCTGATCCTGCCGGGCTTCGGCATCGTCAGCCACATCGTCTCGACCTTCAGCCGCAAGCCGGTCTTCGGCTATCTGGCCATGGCCTATGCGATGGTCGCCATCGGCTTCATCGGCTTCATCGTGTGGGCGCACCACATGTACACGGTCGGCATGACGGTGAACCTGCGGGCCTATTTCATCGCCGCCACCATGATCATCGCCGTGCCGACGGGCGTGAAGATCTTCAGCTGGATCGCGACGATGTGGGGCGGCTCGCTGGACTTCAAGACGCCCATGCTGTGGGCGATGGGCTTCATCTTCCTGTTCACCGTCGGAGGCGTGACCGGCGTGGTCCTGTCCAACGCCGGCATCGATTACAGCCTGCACGACACCTATTACGTGGTGGCCCACTTCCACTATGTGCTGTCGCTGGGCGCCGTCTTCGCCATCTTCGCGGGCTTCTACTACTGGTTCGAGAAGATGTTCGGCGTGAAGTACAACGAGATGCTGGGCGCCGCGCACTTCTGGATCATGTTCATCGGCGTGAACGTGGTCTTCTTCCCGCAGCACTTCCTGGGTCTGCAAGGCATGCCGCGCCGCTACATCGACTACCCTGAGGCCTACACGTTGTGGAACCAGGTCTCGTCCTGGGGCTACGCCATCACGGCGGTCGGCGTGGTCGTCTTCCTGATCGTTCTGGTCGAGGCCGCCGTGCGTCGCCGCAAGGGCGTGCCGAACCCGTGGGGCGAGGGCGCGACGACCCTGGAATGGACCCTGTCCAGCCCGCCGCCGCACCATCAGTTCAACGAACTGCCGGTCATCAAGCCGACCGAGCACCACTGATCCCCGTCCTTTACGGACGACGCGATCGAGACCAAGGAGGGGCCGCCTCGCCGTCGTCGGCGGGGCGGCCCCGAACCGTTATGACCCAGACCGAAACCCCACCCGCCGCCGATCCCGAGCCCCGCGTCCTGTCGACGGCGCAGCCGGAAGAGTGGTTCCAGCTGCTGAAGCCGCGCGTCATGTCGCTGGTGGTGTTCACCGCCCTGACCGGCCTGTTCGCGGCGCCGGGCGACCCGCGCCTGTGGGAAGGGCTGATCGCGGTGCTGTGCATCGCGGTGGGCGCCGGGGCGGCGGGCGCCTTCAACATGGCGCTGGAAAGCGAGACCGACGCCCTGATGCGCCGCACGCGCGGGCGGCCCACCGCGTCGGGCCGAGTGCGCAAGGCCGACGCCCTGGCCTTCGGCGCGGTGCTGAGCCTGTTCTCGGTCACCCTGCTGGGCATGAACTCAAACTGGTTCGCGGCCGGTCTGTTGGCCATGACCATCGTCTACTACGCCGTCTTCTACACCCTGATGCTGAAGCGGCGGACGGCCCAGAACATCGTCATTGGCGGCGCCGCCGGCGCCTTTCCGCCCGTCATCGGCTGGGCCGCCGCGACCGGCGACGCGCCGTGGCAGGCGTGGTTGCTGTTCCTGATCATCTTTCTGTGGACGCCGCCGCACAGCTGGGCGCTGGCGCTATATTCGGCCGGCGACTATGCCCGCGCCGGCATCCCCATGATGCCGGTGGCCCGGGGCGCGAAGTCCACGCGGCTGCAGGTGCTGCTCTATTCGCTGGTTCTGGTCCCCGTCGCCGTTCTGCCGGCCTTCGTCGGTTTGGGCGGGCGCGGCTATCTGGCGGTGTCGGTGGCCGGCGGCGCCCTGTTTTTGCTCCTGGCCTGGCGGCTGTTCCGCAGCCGGGCCGGCGACCAGCCCGACAAGGCCGAGGCCGTGGGTCGAGAGGCCGCATTGTATGACGTCCGCGCCGAGGCCAAACCGGCGCGAAACCTGTTCGCCTATTCGATCCTGTGGCTGTCGGCCCTGTTCGCCGCCCTGCTGATCGAACATCTGCCGGCGAGCGCGCTGGAGTGCCCGACATGCGTCTGACCGATCAGGAACTGTCCGCCCGCAAGCGCCGCAATCTGTGGATCGCGGGCGGCCTGGTGGCCTTCATGGTTCTGGTCTTCCTGACCACCTTCCTGCGCATGCAGCGCAACATGGAAGACGCCCGCGCGATGCGCGCCGCCGCGGTGGCCGAGGCTCGGCCGTGAAGCGCAACCACGCCATCGCCGCCGCGTGCGGAGGCGCCGTGCTGCTGATGACCGGCGCCGCCTTCGCCGCCGTGCCGCTGTACGACCTGTTCTGCCGGGTCACCGGCTTCGACGGCACGACGATGCGGGCGGACAAGCCGTCGGACGTCGTGCTGGAAGACGCCGTCATGGTGCGGTTCGACACCAACGTGCGGGACCTGCCCCTGACCTTCAAGGCGCGGCAGGTGCGCCAGCGCTTGCGGATCGGCGAGACCGGCATGGCCTGGTTCGACGTCACCAACACCTCGGACCGGCCCGTGGGCGCGACGGCCGCCTACAACGTCGTGCCGGAAAAGGCGGGCCCCTATTTCCAGAAGCTGCAGTGCTTCTGCTTCGAGGGTCAGGTGATCGCGCCGGGCGCGACCGTGGCCTTCCCCGTCCAGTATTTCATCGCGCCGGAGATGGCGACAGACCGCGAGGGTCGCGGCATCGCCGAAATCACCCTGAGCTACACCTTCTGGCCCACCAAGGACTTCGACGCCGCCGTCGCCCCCTGAAGGTCTGGCGTCCCGCAGACGCGGACGCTATAGCCACCCCAAATCCCGTTTCCCAAGAGACGACCGACAGACATGGCCGACGCCCACGCCGCCCCGCACCACGACTATCACCTGGTCGATCCCAGCCCCTGGCCGCTGGTGGCCTCCATCGCCGTGACGGTCATGATGGTCGGCGCCGTGGCCTGGATGAAGGGCGTGTTCGGCCTGCCGGCGGGCGCCAGCTGGCTGTTCTTCGCGGGCCTGGCGGGCGTGCTGTATTCGATGTTCGGCTGGTGGTCGGACGTCATCAAGGAAAGCCACAAGGGCGATCACACGCCGGTGGTGTCGATCGGCCTGCGCTACGGCATGGTGCTGTTCATCGCCTCGGAGGTGATGTTCTTCGCCGCCTTCTTCTGGATGTTCTTCGAGATGGCGGTCTTCAACGAGGCGCGCGCCGCCATCCCGCAGGTCGGCCTGTGGACCGACACGGCCGCCGCCTGGGCCGGTTCGGACGGCGGCATGATCTGGCCGCCGCGCGGCGTGCACACCCTGGACCCCTGGGCCCTGCCGCTGCTGAACACCGTCATCCTGCTGCTGTCGGGCACCACGGTGACCTGGGCCCACCATGCGCTTCAGGTCGGCGACCGCAAGGCGGCGAAGACGGGCCTGCTGATCACCGTCCTGCTGGGCGTGCTGTTCACGGCGGTCCAGGCCTATGAATATTATCACATCATCCACGAGAACCTGTTCTTCAACGAGGCGGCGGCCAACTCGGGCCTGTACGGCTCGATCTTCTTCATGGCGACGGGCTTCCACGGCTTCCATGTGCTGATCGGCACCCTGTTCCTGGCGGTCTGCCTGATGCGTCTGATGGCCGGCCAGTTCTCGCCGGAGAAGCATTTCGGCTTCGAGGCGGCGGCCTGGTACTGGCATTTCGTGGACGTGGTCTGGCTGTTCCTGTTCGCCTTCGTCTACGTCACCTTCGGGTGAGCCGAGGCCCGAGCAGTCACGGCACGCACGACGTCTTGACACGCCGGCCGCTTGTCATCCCGGAAGCCGCGCAGCGGCTGTCCGGGACGCCGGTGCGGAACCATGTCCAATCCCGGTCGGCCCGTCAGGGACGAGCCGTCCGGGATGACGAATTCGACCTCATTCCGATGAACGGATGACGAAACGATCGTTCCCCTGGGTGCTGACCTTCGTCTGCGCGGCGGCGCTGGCCGTGCTGGTGGGATTGGGGACGTGGCAGGTGCGACGGCTGTCGTGGAAGTCGGGACTGATCGCTCAGGCCGAGGCCCGTGCCGACGCGCCGCCCGTGCCGCTGGGCGACCTGGCGATGATGGACGACCCGGAGTTCCGGCGGGTCACGACCGGATGCGACATGCGCGGCCGCCGCTACGTCGAACTGCAGAGCCTCCACGACGGGCAGGTCGGGGTCAGGCTTATCTCGGAATGTCGGGGCTGGCTGGTGGACATGGGCTTCGTGCCCGAGACCGTCAGCGCCCGACCGGCCGGCGCCGGCGTGCCGCCTGCGGACGTCCTCCCCGCGCCGCGGTGGACGGCCCAGGTCCGGGCCGCCGACTCGCCCGGGCCGCTGGCGCCGCCCCCGTCGAACGGCCGGTTCTATGCGCGGGACGCGGCGGCCATGGGGGCTGCGCTGGGTCTGACCGTTCCGCCGCCGCCGTGGACGCTGTATGCCGAGACCTCGCCCTTGCCGGAGTGGGAAGCGCTGCGGCCTTCGCCGCCCCCCGCCGCCTTCTCCAACAACCATCTCGGCTATGCCCTGACGTGGTTCGGACTGGCGATCGCCCTGATCGGTTTCTATGCGGCCCTGCTCCGCCAACGCCTGAGAAGGTGACGCCCTGACCCCCACGCTCACAACCCTGCCCAACGGCGTCCGCGTCGTGGCCGATCCCATGCCGGGGCTGAAGACGTTCGCCCTGACCGTCACCGTCGGCGGCGGTTCGCGCTGGGAGGGGCCCGCCCGTGCGGGATGGTCTCACTTCCTGGAACACTTGGTTTTCAAAGGCGCCGGCGAGATGGACGCCCGCGAGATCGTCGAGCGGGTGGAGCGCGAGGGCGGTCATGTCAACGCCGCCACGGGCCACGAGCGCACGTCGTTCGAGGTGCGCGGCGTCGACGGCTCGCTGGACATGGCGCTGCAGGTCGTCTCCGACCTGATCCTGCGGCCCACGCTGGATCCCGCCGAGGTCGAACGCGAGAAGGACGTCGTGGCCCAGGAGATCGCCGAGGCCTTCGACACGCCCGACGACCACGTCTTCGAAATGGCCCAGGCCCAGGCCTTTCCCGACCAGCCGCTGGGCCGGCCCATCCTGGGCACGGTCAAGGCGCTGAAGCCGGCGACGCGCGAGGCGGTCGAGGCCTGGCGCGCCGCCCTGTACGCGCCCGAGCGGCTGGTGGTCGCGGCCTCCGGCGCCGTCGATCCGGACCGGCTGGTCGAGGCGGTGGCCCGACGGTTCGGCGACGCCTCGGGCCCCGCCGCCGAGGCGCCGGAGACGGCGCGCTTCGTCGGCGGTCGGGCCACGCTGCGGCGGCGCATCGAACAGGCCAATCTGGTCTTTTTGGCACCGGCCTGCGGCGTGCGCGATCCGCTGTATCCCGCCACGCGCCTGCTGGCCGAGATCCTGGGCGGGGGCATGGCCTCGCGCCTGTTTCAGAAGGCGCGCGAGGAGCTGGGCCTGGCCTATGCGATCGACGCCTGGTTCGACGCCTATGACGAGACCGGGCTGATGGGCGTCTACGCCGGCTGCGCGCCGGACCGCGCCGAGACCCTGGCCCGCGTCTGCGCGCGCGAGCTGCGCGAGCTGGCGACGCAGGGCCCGACCGAGGCCGAGCTGGCGCGGGCCAAGGCGGTCCAGGTCGCGGGCCTGCTGATGTCCGACGAGAGCCCGACCTCGCGCGCGAGCCGGGCGGCGGCCCAAACCCTGATCTTCGGAGCGCCCATTCCGGCCGAGGTTTCGGTCGGCCGCGTCCGCGAACAGACGGTCGAAACGGTGCGCGCCGCCGCCCGGCTGGCGCTGGACGGACGCAGCGCCTCGGCCGTTCTGGGACCCGCCGCGGCGCACGGCGCCGGCCGCGTCTTCGCCGAGGTTCTGGCAGCCTGAGTTGCCGAACCGCCGTTTCGGGCGTTAGCTGATCGACATGGCCCTGCTGGACTGGATCGGCGAGCGGATGAGCCCGGGCGTGGCCGCCCACGGCGTCACCCTGCGTGCGCCGCGTGCGGGCGATCATCAGGCCTGGGCGGCGTTGCGGGCCGAATCCCGGGACTATCTGACGCCGTGGGAGCCGACCTGGCCGGACGACGATCTGAGCCGCACCGCCTTTCGCCGCCGTTTGGTGATCTATGCGAGGGAACAGGAGGCGGGGGCCGCCTGGCCGATGTTCGTCTTCGCGCGGGACGATCTGGTGGGAGCCATCACCTTGTCGAACGTGCGGCGCGGCGTGGCCGAGACGGGCACCCTCGGATACTGGATCGGGCGGCCCTTCGCCGGACGGGGCCTTGGCACGGCCGCCGTGCGGGCCATGGTGGATCACGCCTTCGCCGACCTGGGTCTGCATCGGGTGGAGGCGGCGTGCGTCCCGACCAACCACGCCTCGCGCCGGGTGCTGGAAAAGGCGGGGTTCGAGCCCGAGGGCCGGGCGCGGGCTTATCTCAAAATTAACGGCGAATGGGCAGATCATCTGCTGTTCGGTAGGGTGCGCGACGCGCCCTGACGGTCCGGGCGCGTCGAGAATTTCAGGGAGCCCCTGGGGGCGTGCAGACCCGGTCCAGAGCCCTCGCGTGGGACGCGACCACAGCGATCGAGGCTCTGGCGGGAGCCGAGGCCGCGCTGTGGGAATGGACGCCGAGCGCCGACAGCCTGCGCTTCACCGGGGCGACCGGCGCCCTGGGGCTGGGCCCCCTGGCCCCGGAATGCTCCAGCGCCGCCTTCGTCGCCCTGACGCTGCCGCAGGATCGGTCTCTGGCCGAAGGCCTGCTGAAACCCCAGCCTGAGGGCGCCGAGGTCGCGCTGAGACTGCGCATGCGCGACGGCCGCCTGGCGGTCTGGCGCGGCGTCTGGCTGGAGGACGGGCTGAGGGCGGCCGGTCTGGTCGCCTGCGACGTGAAGTTTTCGGGCTCCGACCGCGATCCCCTGACCGGTCTGCTGGACCGCCGGGCGTTTCTTGCGCGCGTGACTGAGACGCTGGCCCGGCCGGGGCCGGTCGAGATCGTGGTCGCCGACATGGACCGCCTGCGTCGCCTGAACGAGGCCCTGGGACACGAGCGGGCGGACATGGTGCTGTCGGCGCTGGGCTCGCGCCTGGCCGCCGCCTTCCCGCCGGAGGCCGCGCCGTCGCGCATCGGCGAGGACGAGTTCGCCGTGATCTGCCGCACCTCCCTGACCGGCCGGTCGCCCGCCGACCGGTTGCGCGAGGCGTTGGAGCAGCCGTTGCGCGTCGCGGGCTTCGACATCTATCCGACCGTGTCGATCGGCGCCGTGGACGCCGAGGGTGGGCCGGACGCGCCGGACGCGGGCGAGCTGCTGCGGCGGGTCGAGCTGGCGGTGGAGCGGGCCAAGACCGCGGGGCGGGGCGGGGCGGCCGCCTATGGCCGCGCGCTGGAAAGCGACAGCCTCAGCCGGCTGGCGATGGAGGCGGACCTGCGCAACGCCTTCGTGCGCGGCGAGATCGAGCCCTTCTTCCAGCCGATCGTGAACCTGTCGACCGGCGCGGTCGCCGGCTTCGAGGCCCTGGCCCGCTGGCGGCATCCGACGCGCGGCCTGGTGCCGCCGGACGAGTTCCTGGGCCTGACCGACGAGATGGGCCTGATGAACGACCTGGGCCTGCTGATGATGACGCGGGCCTCGCGCCAACTGGCGGAATGGCTGCGGCGCCACCCCTCGGCGGGCGCCTTGTTCTGCAGCGTCAATCTGTCGGTCGGCGAGATCGAGCGGCCCAATCTGGTCGAGGACGTCTCCCGCGTGATCGCCGATGCCGGCCTGCCGCGCGGGGCGCTGAAGCTGGAGGTCACCGAGGGCGACATCATGCGCGACACCGCGCGCGCCGCCGAGGTGCTGAGCCGGCTGAAGGACGCGGGCGCCTCGCTGGCGCTGGACGACTTCGGAACCGGCTTTTCGTCCCTGACCTGGCTGGCCAAGCTGCCGTTCGACACGCTGAAGATCGACCGCTACTTCGTGCTGACGATGGACAAGGACGAGGGCTCGGCCAAGATCGTGAAGTCGGTCGTGGCCTTGGGGCGCGATCTGTCGCTGGAGGTGGTGGCCGAGGGGGTCGAGAACGCCGGCCTGGCGCGCCGGCTGATCGAGGCCCAGTGCCACTATGGCCAAGGCTTCGGCTATGCCCCCGCCCTGAACGCCCAGGAAGCCGAGGTGTATCTCAACGAATCGCTGGCCGACGGCGCGGCGCCGATCAAGGCCCGGTCGGCCTGATTCCCAGTCTTGCTCCGCGCGCTGGAAAGGCGGCTCCGCGCGCGGCCGGGCGCCGCATTACCGCACCGTAACTTTCGCCGCCTTCCCACCCTGATAGGGTCCGCCCGACCCGTTCAGGAGCCTTGGCCATGATCCGCACCCGTCCCTTACGCGCCGTCCTGCTCGCCGCCTCGGTCCTGGCTCTGACGGCCGCCGTCCCGGGCCTGGCCCGGGCCCAGGACGCCACGGCCATCGCCGTGCCGCCGCTGCAGTACACCCACAGAGAACTGCCCAACGGTCTGGACGTCTACGCCATGCCGGACCCGACGGCGGGCACGGTCACGGTCCAGGTCTGGTACGACGTCGGCGGCAAAGACGATCCGCAGGGCCGCAGCGGCTTCGCCCACCTGTTCGAACACATTCTGAGCCGCAAGACGGTCAACATCCCCTACGGCCAGATCTCGACCTGGGTCGAAAACGCGGGCGGCAGCCGCAACGCCTCCACCGGCCAGGACTTCACAAACTACTACGAGACCGTGCCGCCCGAGTATCTGGAGATGATGCTCTGGACCCACGCCGAGCGCATGGCCCGGCCGGTGGTCGACCAGGCCGTCTTCGACGCCGAGCGGTCGATCGTGAAGGAGGAGCTGCGCCAGAGGGTCTACGCCCCGCCCTACGGCCGGCTGGGGCGCTTCGTCATCGGCGACAACAGCTTCGACGAGAGCATCTATCGCCGCAGCGTGATAGGCTCGATCGAGGAACTGGACGCCGCCACCATCGACGACGCCCGCGCCTTCCACGAGGCCTACTATCGCCCGGCGACCGCGACGTTGATCGTCTCGGGCAATTTCGACCCGACTCAGCTGGACCGCTGGGTCGATCAGTACTTCGGCGGCATTGCGAACCCGGAACGTCCCGTGCCGGTGTTCCCGCGCCCGGCGGAGACGCCGCGCACCCAGCCGCGCGACGTGGTCTCCTATGCGCCCAACGTGCCCCTGCCCGCGATCGGCCGGATCTGGCCGGGCGTGCCGGCGACCCATCCCGACGCGGCGGCGCTGGACGTCCTGCAAGGCATCCTGTCGCGCGGCCAGAACAGCCGACTGTACCAGCGGCTGATCTATGCCGACCAGCTGGCCACTGGGGCCTCGATCGGCGCCAATCTGATGGAAGAGGACGGCGTGATCTCCGGCACCGTCATCGTCGCCCAGGGCAAGTCGATGGAGGCGGCGGAAGCCGCCTATGACGCCGTGATCGCCGACGTCCGCACCAACCCCGTCACCCAGGCCGAGCTGGACGAGGCCAAGATGGAGATCGTCTCCTCCGAGCTGCGCCAGCGCGAAACGGCGTCCGGCCGCGCCTTCATCCTGGGCCAGGCCCTGGTGTCCGAAGGCGACCCGGGAGCCCCGGACGCCCGACTGGCCGCCGTCCAGGCCGTGACCGCAGACGACGTGCTGCGCGTCGCCCGCACCTATCTGCGCGACGACGCCGTGGTGCGCGTCCGCTATCTGGATGAGAGCCTGCGCCCCGCGGACGTGCCGGAGGACAGCTGGCGGAACCCCGCCCCGGTCCCGACCTTCGTCTCCGTGCCGCCGGCGATCCTGCCGCCGAACGAGCTCCTTCCCGAGGGCCAGAGGATGGCGCCGCCCGCGCCCGGCACGGCACGGGCGGCCGCGGTTCCGGCCGTCGCCGAGCGCACCCTGCCCAACGGTCTGCGCGTCATCGTGGCCAAGTCCACCGACCTGCCGATCATGAACGCCCAGCTGATCATCGGCGGCGGCGCCGCGGGCGACCCTGTCGGGCTCATGGGGTTGGCTTCCGGCACGGCGGGCCTGGCGCGCGAAGGCGCCGGCGGACGCACGGCGCCGCAGATCGCCGCTTCGCTGGAATCGCTCGGCGCGTCTATCGGAGCCGGAGCGGGCGCGGATTCGACCTCCGTCAGCCTGTCGGCCCCGATCGCCTCGCTGGACCGGGCCGGGCCGATCTTCGGCGACGTCGTGATGCGTCCCGACTTCCCGGCCGCGGAGCTGGACCGCCAGCGCACGCGGGCCATCAATGGCCTGCGCGTCGCCCTGCGCGACCCAGCCAACCTGGCCTCCGCCGCCCTCGGTCGGCTGGTTTACGGCGGCTCTCCGTACGGCGCGCCGACCTCGGGCACGGCCGAAAGCCTCGCCGCCATGACTCGCGACGACGTGGTCGCACACCACGCCCGCTGGTGGCGGCCCGACAACGCCGCCCTGGTCATCACGGGCGGCATGTCGCCGGAAGCGGCCTTCGCCTTCGCGGAGGCGACGTTCGGCGACTGGGTCCGGCCCGGCGGCGTCGCGCCCACAGTGGCCGACCGCGCCGGAACCCCGCCGCCGCCGCGGGTGGTGGTGATCGACATGCCCGGCGCCGGCCAGGCCGCCATCGCCGCCGCCGTTCGAGGTCCGGAGCGTCAGGACGACGACTGGTATCCGATGGCCGTGGCCAACGCCGTGATCGGCGGCGGCAGCGGCGGGCACCTGTTCAACGAGATCCGCAACAAGCGCGGTCTGAGCTACGGAGCCTACTCCGGCCTGGCGACCCGCACGGAGGCCACGGCCCTGTCCGCGCAGACCCAGACCAAGAACGAGAGCGCGGTCGAAGTCGTGGGCCTGGTCCTGGATCAGATCGACCGCCTGACGACGGAGACCGTGACCGATCAGGCCGTGACCGACCGCGAAAGCTTCGTCCTGGGCGGCTTCTCGCGTTCCATCGAGACCACGGGCGGCCTGGGCGGCTTCATCGCAGACACCGTCGTGCTGGGCCTGCCGCTGTCGGAGATGCGGACCTATCCGCAGCGCCTGCGCGCCACCGACCCCGCCGCCGTCTCGGCCGTCGCCGGCCGCTGGCTGGGACGCGAGCGCGCCTATGTGGTCGTGGTCGGCGACGCCTCCCAGTTCCTGGACGGCATGCGCGCCGCCTATCCGGACCTGGTGGTGATCAAGGCGGAGGACGTCGATCTCAATCGGGCCGACCTGGGGATCGAGTGAGACGGGAGGGCGTCAGCCCTCCCGGAACGCCTTCACCGCGTCCACGGCCTTCCTGACCTCGGCCTCGATCGCGGCCCAGTCGCCGGCCCTCACGGCCGCGTCGGTGATCAGCTTGGAGCCCATGCCGGCCGCGACGATGCCGCTGCCGAACCACTTGGCGATCGACGCCGGATCGGGATCGACCCCGCCGGTCGGCATGATCTTGGTCCAGGGCATGGGCCCCTTCACCGCCTTGACGAAGTCCGGCCCACCCACGCTGGCGCCGGGGAACAGCTTGACGACCTCGCAGCCCAGCTCCTGTGCGCGGATGATCTCGCTCACCGAGCCGCAGCCCGGGAAATACGCCGTCATGCGGCGGTTACAGACCACCGCCACCTCTTCGACCAGCCCCGGACTGACCACGAACCGCGCGCCCCGGTTCAGGAAGGTCGCGGCCGTGCCCGCGTCGATCACCGAGCCTATGCCCAGGATCACCTGCGGGTCGGTCCGCTGCAGCTCGCGCGCCACCTCCCCGAACAGGTCGGCCGCGAAGTCGCCTCGGTTGGTGAACTCCACCGTCGGCGCCCCGCCCCGTGCGCAGGCCCGGATGACGTTCAGGCACACCTCGGGGTCCGCATGATAGAACACCGGACACACCCCCTGCGCCTCCAGGGCGGTCAGCACGCTCAGACGGTCGTGGGGCATCTTCATCTCCGCTCATCCCCGCGAAAGCGGGGATCCAGTCCTTTGGGCGACCGGAATGCCCTGTGATCCGACATGCTTATCCCACGCAGCCTGCACCACGAAAGCACTGGGTCCCCGCTTTCGCGGGGATGAGCGGGAACTTATGGTTTCGCCATCTCCACCACCCGCCTCACCATAGCACTGTCCGCGTCCTGAAGCGGGTCCAGCACGGTGAAGTGGTTCAGGCCGTCCAGAACCTCCACGCGCGTCTCCACGCCCCGCGCGCCCCACAGCGCCGCCATGTCGCGCGACTGGCGGAGGAACTCCGGGCTCTCGTCGCCGCCGACCCAGCAGTCCAGCGTCGTGCCGCCGGGCGTGGAGCCTTCGGGCACGGGCCAGTGGGTCACGCTGAGCGCCCGCGCCTCCATCACGTCCAGGCCCAGCGCCAGGTTCAGCGAGGTCGGGACAAGGGGCTCCAGGTCGAACACCCCGCTGATGGCCAGCGCCGCCGAGGCCCGGCCTTCGGACAGCATGGCCGCCGCCATGTGCCCGCCGGCGGAGTGGCCGAACACCACGGGCCGCACGCCCGTCCGTGCCCGCACCGCCTCCACCGCCGTCCGCACCTGCGTCAGGATGCGCCCGACCCGCACCGACGGCGCCAGGTCATAGGACGGGATCGCCACGCTCACGCCTCGGGCCACCAGCGCCGGCGCCACCCAGCTGAACCCGCTGCGATCCAGCGCCTGCCAGTAGCCGCCGTGGAGGAACACCGCGACCGGCGCCGCCGAGCCGGAGGAGGGCGCCCCCGCCTCGAACAAATCCAGCACCTCTCGTCCGCCCGGCCCATAGCGCAGCTCGACCGGCGGACGCGCCGCCCGCGCCGCCTCGGCGTCCGCCTTCCAGCGCAGCATGACCGCCTGATGGTCCGGTACGCGGGCGCGGTTGTTGTATTCGGCTTCGAGGTCCATGGCAGGTTCTAGGTTCTAGGTTCGAGGTGCTAGGGAGAAGCGTAAAGGCTGGGCTGCCGGTCATGGACGCACCGGTCCCTAAAACCTCACCCCTCGACCCTAGGACCTCCCCCATGATGACCGCCATCTTCGTCTTCATCAAATGCGAGCTGGGCCACGCCAACGACGTGGCGGCCGACGTCGTGGACGAGGTCGAGCACGTGTCGGAGGTCTATTCCACGTCCGGCCAGTACGACCTGCTGGCCAAGTTCAACCTGCCGAGGGACATGGACATCGGCACGTTCGTGACCCGGTCGGTGCAGACGCGGCCGCACATCCGGGACACCTTCACCGTCATCACCTTCTCGCCCTTTCTGCCGTCGCGAAGCTGAGGCGCGGCGGCAACAGTCGCGCCGGGTTCGCTCCGCACGCGGAACGCTGAGGCTTCGACCCGCATTGCTCCGGTTCAAGGAGCCTGACCATGTCCGCCGACCCCTCCGCCCGTTCCGGCCTGCGCGTCGTGGGAGACGCCGAAATCTACGACCTGATGCGCACACCCGAGACCACGGCGGACCGCGTCCGACGCCTGCAGATGGAAGCGCGGGCCCTGGCGCTGGAAGATGTCGAGGGCCTGGCCCGCGCGCTGAAGACCGCCGCGGACGTCGCCGACCGCATCGCGACCGGGGGCGACGCCTATCCGGTCGGCGCCCGCGAACTGGCCGCCCGCCTGGCCTCCGACCTGCCGGGCAAGGCCGAGACGATCCGCGCGATCGCGGCCAAGACGCTTTAGGCGCAGACTTCATCACGATCCGGTTCGGGCGTATCGTGCCCCCATGCCCGCCGCCCCGCGCGTCCGCGCCGCCGACGTCTTCACGCCCGAACAGTGGGCGCCGTTCCAGAGCCGCGCGGCCTGGGTCGGGCCGCTGCTGGTCGCGCACTGCTGGGGCGTGATCGCTCTGGCCGTCGTGGCCGGCGTGACCTGGCCCGTCCTGATCCCGCTGTGCGTCATGGTGATCGGCACGCGGCAGCTGGGGCTGGCCATCCTGATGCACGAGGCCGCGCACGGGGGGCTGTCGCCGAACCGGCGGCTGAACGACTTTCTGGGGCACTGGCTGTGCGCCGTGCCGGTGGGCGCCAGCCTGACCGCCTATCGCCCCTATCACCTGGCCCACCACAAACACGCCCAGCAGGCCGAGGATCCCGACCTGGTCCTGTCCGCGCCCTTTCCGGTCAGCCGCGCCAGCCTGCGCCGCAAGATCGTCCGCGACCTGACCGGCCGGACCTTCTTCAAGCAGCGGGTGTTGCTTCCGCTCCGTCAGGCTCCCTTCCCCTCGAGGGGGAAGGGTTGGGGATGGGGTGGAGCCGCCGGCGGCGCCGATGGAGCGCGCAAGACGCCGGCGTCTTCCAGCCTCAGTTCTCAACACCCTGCCTCCACCCCCACCCAACCCTCCCCCCTCGAGGGGGAGGGCTCTGGAAAGGCGGAGGGCTTCGGTCATGAGTATGAGGTCGTCGTCACCGGCAAATCGGTCGTGCCCTTCCTGCTGGTCACCCTGGGCCTGCTCGCCGTCATGGCCCTGACCGGCGCCTGGTGGGCGGGGTTCGCCCTGTGGCTGCTGCCGCTGGCGACCTGGTTTCCCATGGTCACGCGCCTCAGGAACATCGCCGAGCACGCCTGCGTAGAGGGCTCCTCCACCGACCCCTTCCGCGCCGCCCGCACCACCCGCGCCTCATGGTGGGAACGCGCCTTCATCGCCCCCTACTGGGTCAATTTCCACGCCGAGCACCACCTGTTCATGCACGTCCCCTGCTGGAAGCTGCCGGCCCTGCACCGTGCCGTGCGGGCGACGGAGGCGGGCGCGCGGATGGAGGTCGCGCCGGGCTATGCGGCGGTGATGCGGGAGGCGACGGGTCATTCAGGGACGGCACAGGCATGATCATGACGTCGGCCGTCCTAGTAGCTTTTCTCAGCATTGCGCACCCCGACGATCTTGAGGTTTCGATAAATCTCGTCGCGGGAAGACATGCGGTCGTTTCGTTCACGAATGCTGGAGACGAACCGCTTTGCCTCGCGAGGAACAATGGTCTTCGCCTGTTCGACCTCCGGCGTGATGGTCTCTCTCTCCCATTCGCACGAGAGCTTCCGTCAGCGCCGCCGCCTCACTGCCACATGATCGCTCCCGGTGAAGACCTGGCATGGGAGTTCGACCTGAGTTTCGTCTTTCCCGACATCAGGGCCGGAGACGAACTGTGCTTTAAGGTCTGGTCCCGGCCGCTCGACGCCGCGGTTCACTCACAGAGGCACGTCTGCACCCTGCTTGAGTGATCGGAGGCGGGCATCGACGAGCGCGACCGCTTGCCACCTCCCCCTCCCCCCGCCAATGTCCGCCGCGTCAGTTTTCGTGTCGGAGCCTCGCCATGACCCTCGGCCGCCGGATCGTCGCCGCCGCGACCGCCTTCACCCTGATCGCCGCACCCGCCGTGCAGGCGGGCGAGGGGATGTGGACCTTCGACAACTTCCCCATCGCGCGGGTCAACGCGACGCTGGGCACGAACATCGACCAGGCGTGGCTGGACCGGGTGCGGCTGTCCTCGGTCAAGTTCGGCGGCTGTTCGGCGGGCGTGGTGTCGGCCGAGGGGCTGGTGATGACCAACAACCACTGCGTCGCCTCTTGCGTGGCGCAGCTGTCGACGCCGCAGGTCAACTATGCCGCCACGGGCTTCCTGCCCGCCTCGCGCGCCGAAGAGAAGCGCTGCCCCGGCGCCTCGGCCGAGATCCTGACCGACATCGCCGACGTCACCGCCCGCATGCAGGCGGCGGGCGCCGAACAGTCCGGCTCGGCCTTCGTGCGCGCCCGCGACGCCGAGGCCGCCGCCATCGAGGCCGAGGCCTGCGCCGGCAAGACCGATCAGCGCTGCCAGGTCGTGACCCTGTACCGGGGCGGCCAGTTCAAGCTCTACACCTACAAGCGCTATTCCGACGTGCGTCTGGCCTGGGCGCCGGAAGACCGCGCCGCGACCTTCGGCGGCGATCTGGACAACTTCAACTTCCCGCGCTTCGCCATAGATGCGGCCTTCATCCGCCTGTACGAGAACGGCCAGCCGGCGCAGACGCCGATCCACTTCACATGGAATGCGTCGAAGCCCGTCGAGGGCCAGCCCATCTTCGTGACCGGCAGCCCCGGCGCGACCCAGCGCCTGCTGACCCAGGACCAGCTCTACACCGTCCGCGACGTCATCCTGCCGATGGACCAGCTGATCAGCTCCGAGCTGCGCGGCCGCATGATCCGCTATGGCGAGGAGAGCCCGGAACACGCCTTCGAGGTCATGGATCCGCTGGTCGGGCTGGAGAACACCTACAAGCGCGGCATCGGCCGGATGCGCGCCCTGATCGACATCGACTTCATGGCCAAGCGCGCGGCCGACGAGGCCGACTTCAAGGCTCGAGTGGCCGCGAACCCGGCTTTGGCCGCCGACGTCGGCGATCCGTGGGGCGAGCTGGCGGCGATCCAGCCGATCCAGCGCGCGCTGTATCCGTCCTACACGATGCTGGAGGCGCGGGCCGGCGGCGGCTCGGTGCTGTTCGGCTATGCCTGGACGCTGGTCCGCGCGGCGCAGGAGCGGGCCAAGCCCTCGGGCGAGCGCCTGCCGGAATACATCGACGGCCGCCTGGGCGCCGCCCAGTCGCGCCTCGCCGCCGAGCGCCCGATCTATGCCGAGCTGGAGGAGATGCAGCTGGGTTGGTGGCTGTCCAAGACCCGCGAATGGCTGACCGTCGACGACGCCCGCGTGCGCGGCCTGCTGGGGCGGGAATCGCCCGAAGGCCTGGCCGCCCGCGTCATCGCCGGCACGAAACTGGCCGACCCGGCCGTGCGCCGCGCCCTGTGGGACGGCGGGCTTGAGGCGATCGAGGCGTCCGACGACCCCCTGATCCAGTGGGTGCTGTCGATCCAGGACGAGAGCCGCGCCGCCCGCGCGGAGTGGGAGGAACGCGTCGTCGGCCCCACCGATCGCGCCTCCGAAACCCTGGCCCGCGCCCGCTTCGGCGCCTATGGCGACAGCGTCTATCCCGACGCGACCGGCACCCTGCGGCTGACCTGGGGCCGTGTCGAGGGCTGGACCCATCAGGGCCAGACCGTGCCGGCATTCACTGACTTCGCCGGCCTGTGGGACCGCATGACGGGCGCCGCGCCCTTCGACGTCGCGCCCAGGCTGCTGGCCGCGCGGGACCGCATCCCGGCCGACACCGTGCTGAACATGGCGGTGTCCACCGACACCATCGGCGGCTCGTCGGGATCGCCGGCGGTCAATGCGGCGGGCGAGATCGTGGGGGCCAACTTCGACTCGACCATCCTGACCCAGCGAAACGCCTACGGCTACGACCCCAACGTCAACCGCTCGGTCATCGTCACTACGGGCGCGGTCACCGTGGCCCTCCGCGACGTCTATGGGATGGATCACTTGCTGGCGGAGCTGGGGGTCGGCTGAGCCCGAGGCTTTCCCTCCCCGTCAGGGGAGGGGGATCGCGCAGCGATCGGGTGGGAGGGGCTGGGCGATCGGCCCTCGGACCTGAGCGTGTCTCGCCGCGTCCCTCCCACCCTGTCGTCGCTGCGCGCCGACATCCCTCCCCTGAAGGGGAGGGAAAGGCTAGAACCCGCCTCAGATCGCGCTCATCCGCTGCCGGGCCTTCTCGAAATACTGCCAGCCGGTCCAGACGGTGATCACGGCGGCGGCCCAGATCAGGACGTCGGCGAACAGCTGGAAGTGCGGCAGCCAGTCGAACTCCAGCCCGAAGCCGTCCCAGTTGCGGGCGAACAGCTGGGCCCCCAGGGCGACCAGCTGCAGCGTCGTCTTCCACTTGGCCAGCAGGGTGACGGGCAGCTTGACCTTGCCGGCCACGGTCTCGCGCAAGGCCGACACCGCGAACTCGCGGAACAGGATCAGGCCGCAGGGGATGGCGATCTGCGGCACGGAGCCGCTGGTCAGCACGCCCAGGATGGCGCCGGTCACCAGCACCTTGTCCGCGATCGGATCCAGGATGGCGCCCCAGCGCGTCGTGGCATGCCAGCGCCGCGCCAGATACCCGTCGATCCAGTCCGTCGACGCCGCCACCACGAAGATGAAGAAGGCCGCGCGATACAGGGCGAACTGATCCTCCGGGCTCAGGTAGCTGGACAGATAGGGGATGCCCCCCGTCGCCCCCGCCAGGATCAGGAACATCACCACCCCCGCCGCCAGCCGGAGGCCGGTCAGGATGTTGGGGATCGGATTGGCGTGGGGATGCGGGGCGGTGGTCATGACGTCCTCGGGCTGATGGCCTGAGATGCCACGCTTCGCATGATCAGGCGAGCGGCTGGAACGGCCCCGCGCCCGTCAGCCTGCGCAGCAGCCCATCGGCGATGCCGAAATGCAGGCCGACCAGTTCCAGTTCACCGGCGGCCTCCCTCTCCGCGATCCACGGGAAGGTGCGCAGGTTGTCCAGCGACAGTCGCACCACCGCCTCCTCGCTGGCCTGTTCGCCGAGGCCCGGTTCGACCGCCTCGGCGACGCGACGCACCGTCGGTTCACCCTGGGCGATCCACGGCGCCAGGAAGTCGCGGCAGTTGGCCGGGGCGCCGCCGCGCATCGCCGCCACGCCGCCGCAGTGGGCGTGGCCCATGACCACGATCCGGCGCACCTTCAGCACCTTGACCCCGAACTCCAGCGCCGCCGACACGCCGTGCAGGTCGCCGTCCGGCGCATAGGGCGGGGCCAGGTTGGCGACGTTGCGGACCACGAACAGCTGGCCCGGCGCGGCGTCGAAGATCAGCGCCGGATCGGCCCGGCTGTCGGAACAGGCGATCACCAGGGTGTGCGGCGTCTGGCCGTCGGCGGCCAGCGCCTCGTACTCCGCCTTCGCCTCAGGCCAGCGGTCCCGGCGAAAGCGGCGGTAGCCGTCGAACAGGGGGTCGGCGTCCGTCATTCCGCGCCCTTCCTCGCGGCCATCGCCTGCTGCCAGCGGCTCGGCGGCTTGTCGTCGCGGTGCGGGCAGCCGGGCCAGCAGCAGGGCCGGCGCTTGCCCTCCCGCATCTCCTCGATCGTGCGGCGGATGCGGCGCGCGCGGGTCGGCGCCTGCTTCGCGTCCTCGACCCAGCAGATGAACTCGTTCCTCCCCAGCGGCGTCAGCCCCTGCCACAGCGCCAGAACGTCGGCGTCCGCCCGGATCGCCGCCTTCAGGTCGTCCGCCGCCCGATGCACCGTGCCTTCCGCGAAATCGCTCATGCGCGCGCCCTAGACCCGACCGGCGGGATGGAAGAAGGCGTGGATGCGCTCGGCCAGCGCCCGGTTGATGCCTTCCACCTTCTCAAGGTCCACGACCGACGCCCTGCCGACCCCCTTGGCCGAACCGAAGGCGTGCAGCAGGGCCTTCTTGCGGCCGGGGCCCACGCCCTCGATCTCATCCAGTGGGTTCTTCTTGATGTCCATCGAGCGCCGCTTGGCGTGGGCGCCGTTGGCGAAGCGGTGGGCCTCGTCGCGCAGCCGCTGGATGTAGTACAGCGCCGGCGACTTCAGCGGCAGCATGAAGGGCGGCTTGCCGGGGACGACGAACTTCTCCAGTCCCGCGTCCCGATCCGGACCCTTGGCCACGCCGACGGCCAGGATGTCCTCCAGCCCCAACTCGTCCAGCACCGACCGCACCGCCGACAGCTGACCCAGGCCGCCGTCGATCAGCAGCAGGTCCGGCCGTTCCGGCGCCTCGCCCTCGTCCTCTTCCTTGACCAGCCGGCTGAAGCGGCGCCGCATCACCTCGCGCATCATGCCGAAGTCGTCGCCGGGGCTCAGCTCCTCGCCGCGGATGTTGAACTTCCGGTACTGGGTCTTGCGGAAGCCCTCGGGACCCGCGACCACCATGGCGCCCACGGGATTCGAGCCCTGGATGTGGGCGTTGTCGTAGATCTCGATCCGCTCCGGCCGTCCCTCCAGACCGAAGGCCTCGCAGACCTCGTCGAGGATCTTCCCCTGCGCCGAGTTCTCGGCCAGCCGCCGCCCCAGCGCCTCGCGCGCATTGGTCAGGGCGTGGTCCACCAGGGCTTTCCGGTCGCCCCGCCGCGGCCGCTCGATCGAGACCACGCGCCGCCCGTCGACCCGCTTGGCCATCATCGAGAACGCCTCTTCCAGCAGCTCCTTCTCGAACGGGACGACGTTGGACAGAATCTCGCGCGGGACCGGCTTGTCCTCATAGAACTGGCCCAGGAAGGCGTCCAGGATGTCGGCGTCGCCATCCGACTTGTCCACGCGCGGGAAATAGGCCCGCCCGCCCCAGTTCTGGCCCCCGCGATAGAAGAACACCTGCACGCAGGCCTGGCCGCCGTCGGAATGCAGGGCGAAGACGTCCGCCTCCGCCACGCCCTCGGCCGAAACCGAATTCTCCATGCTGATCGCCGACAGGGCCCGGATGCGGTCGCGCACGCGCGCGGCGGTTTCGAAGTCCATGTCGTCGCTGGCGGCCTGCATGTCCTTGGACAGCCGCCCGATCACCGCCCTCGACTTGCCGCGCAGAAAGGCCTCGGCCTCGTCCACCAGCTGCCCATAATCCTCCAGCGAGATCAGGCCGGTGCACGGCGCCGAGCAGCGCTTGATCTGGTGCAGCATGCATGGGCGCGTGCGGCTCTCGTAGACGCTGTCCGAGCACGACCGCAGCAGGAAGGCCTTCTGCAGCGTGGTCAGGGTGCGGTTGACCGCCCAGGTCGAGGCGAAGGGGCCGAAATAGTCGCCCTTGATCGTGTGCGCGCCGCGATGCTTCCGCACCTGCGGAGCCCGATGGTCGCGGCGGATCATCAGCTCGGCGAAGGACTTGTCGTCGCGCAGCACGACGTTGAACCGCGGCTTCAGCTTCTTGATGAAGTTGGATTCCAGCAGCAGCGCCTCGGTCTCCGACGCCGTCACCACCAGCTCCATCGCGCGGGTCAGCGAGACCATGTGGGCGATGCGCTGGGTATGGAACCGCCCCTGGGCGTACTGCACGATCCGCTTCTTCAGCGACCGCGCCTTGCCGACGTACAGGCACGCCCCGTCCTCGCCGTACATGCGATAGACGCCCGGCCTGTCCGGCGCCCGCCGCGCCTCGTCGCGGATCAGCTCGGCGGCCTTCAGATCGGGTTCAGGGCCGGGAATCGCCTCGGTCATCGTGGGCGAATATAGGCGGCGATCCAGCGTTCCGCAGTGGGCCAATTCCCTTAGCGGGAGATGCCCACCAACTCTTGACCCCTGAGATGAATGCCGATTGACGAATTTTCGGAGTCGCCGCGACGTCTGCCTTGAAGCCAGAGGCTGTCTGCTCCGTCCGAACACTCCATGCGAACGGAAAAGACTAACCAGTAAGGCTCAAGCTTTGCTTGAACAGAGGCCAGATCGCTTTGTGAAAGCGGCCCGTTGGGCGTTTGAATACCAAGCATCTGAACATCTCTCATTCGTTCGCCGCCAACTTCTGCTTCGAGAAGCTTAAGCGAATAATCTCGACCGTCACACTCGAACGAAAACTCGCTCTCAGCGCGTGACGGAGGGCGCGGGTGCGTTAATGGCGGTATCTGCGCGAGAGTGTCCGACGCGCTTGGAGTATGAGGTGTCTGAACGCATGCAGGCAGTGCCATGGCCGAGCACAAAAGGGCCCCCGCTATCTGCCTCACGAGCCGGATCCGCATCCATTCGTGACTCCTGGAAGATCTTGGGCGTCCTCCATTTCTTGTCGGGTCATGTTGGCGTAACGGCCTCTGTCCGAATAACTGAAGGATCGAACGTTGCCGTCTTGATCTTCAATGAACATCACAAAGTGGCTCCTATCCGCGCCTCCGTTCACGAAAGCGTCGGCGACCATCCAGTCATGGCCAGCTCCAGGTGCCACCGTGTTCTGATTGGAGGGATAACGATGAAGGTCGGGATCCGGGTTAGTGCTCGATGTAGTTGGGTGATTGTGATAAATTCCGACGACATTGTTGATCCCAATGCCGCGCGCATCCATCCATGTCGCCAGTTGCTGGAAATCGACGTTCCCGGCCGTGCCCGTGAAGGGCGGGCTGACGTACAGCCGTCCATCGGCTCCACGAAACACGATGGCGACATGCTCGTTTGTATTGTTGGTGGGTATCCCATTGATCGCATCTCTGATCGCCCCGGTGGCACCGCAAAGGCTGTCGTAGGGAGTCAGGCCTCCGGTATCGGGATCCGGGCCGAGGCCACCGCCTCCGCCGTCGCCCGGGCCGCCTCCGCCACCACCGCCGCCTGAAGGATCGCCCCATGTCATGAAGGGTATGCCGGCCACGATCACACGGCGCCCGACGACCACGACTTCTTCCACTTCTGTGGCGTCCCCGTCTCCGGCGTCTTCGTCCCCCGGGTCACCAGCCCCAAAGAGGACAAGATCGGCCTCCGAGAACGTTAGCTTCACGGTCTCTCTGAATATCTCAGGGCTGAGGTCCGCCTCGCCATCGAGGGTCAGAACGTCACCAGACTCATCCACCTGAACGTCGAGCCCGCCGTCAGCAAGGATCACGGACGGGACGGGATCCATGTCTAAGATGGAGAGCTCACGCGCGCGTTCAAACGCCAACACGTCACCGTCCCAGTCGTACATGAAAATTCCCCCTCCAGTTCAAGCTTACCTTGCGCGAGGAGGGCAGAATTTCACCTGACGATCACGTGATCACCCCCGCCGCACAAGCAGCATGCCGCCGATCACCATAGCCGTGCCCCCCAGTCTGGCCAGGCTGATCGCCTGGCGCGGCACGCCCATCAGGCCGAAGTGGTCGATCAGCAGGCCCAGCACCAGCTGGCCCGCGACCACCGCCGCCAGCGACGTCGCCACGCCCAGCTTCGGCGTCGCCCAAGCCAGCACCACCACGAACAGCGCGCCGTACAGGCCGCCGATCCAGGCCCAGGCGGGAACCTCGCGCACCGCCTGCCCTTCCGGCCGGTGCTGCATCGCCAGCGCCAGTACCAGCAGGGTCGCCGTGCCGACCGCGAAGGACACCAGCGCGGCGTTCAGCGGCGTGCCCAGCGCCTGCGCCAGCCGGGCGTTGGTCGGTCCTTGCACGGCGGCGGCGGCGCCCGCGGCGAAGACGGCGAACATGGCGAGGAAGTTGGCGTTCATGGCATGCCGAACGTGGGCCGCGCCGACGGGTTCTGTCCAGCGCGCGCGTGTCCCGTTGACTTCGCGCCGCGCGGCTGTTGGCCTCGGCCGGCATCAAGGGAGCTGAGACATGCGCGGATTCGGAACCACTCTGGCGGCGATCGTCGGCGTGCTGATCGTCGTCGTGGGCGTGTTGGTCGGTCTGCCGACCTACAACGTCTATCGCAAGCAGATGGCGGGCAAGGCCGCCTATGAGCAGGCGGTGCAGGACCGCCGCATCCGGGTGCTGGAAGCCCAGGCCGCTCTGGATTCCGCCCAGCTGACGGCCCATGCGGAGGTCGCGCGCGCCCGCGGCACCGACGAGGCCAACCGCATCATGGCCCAGAGCCTGGGCGGGCCGGAGAACTATCTGCGCTGGGCCTACATCGACATGCTGAAGGAGACGGCGGGCGAGCAGAACCGCCAGATCATCTACATCCCCACCGAGGCCGGCATGCCGATCCTGGAGGCGGGTCAGCGGGGCGGACGGCCGGCCGGCGGGAACTGAGCGTTCCCGCCGCGCTCGGCGGCTCACTCAGTAGCGATAGTGGTCAGGCTTGAACGGGCCCTGGACCGGCACGGAGATGTAGTCGGCCTGATCCGGCTTCAGCGTCGTCAGCTTCGCGCCCAGCTTGTCGAGGTGCAGGCGCGCGACCTTCTCGTCCAGATGCTTGGGCAGGACGTAGACCCTGTTCTGGTAATTCGCCTTGTTGGTCCACAGCTCGATCTGGGCCAGCGTCTGGTTGGTGAAGGACGCCGACATCACGAACGACGGGTGGCCTGTGGCGTTGCCCAGGTTCACCAGGCGGCCCTTGGACAGCAGGATGATCTTCTTGCCGTCCGGGAACTCGACGTGGTCGACCTGCGGCTTGATCTCGTCCCACTTGAAGTTCTTCAGGCCCGCGACCTGAATCTCACTGTCGAAGTGGCCGATGTTGCAGACGATGGCGTTGTTCTTCATCGCCCGCATGTGATCGACGGTGATGACGTCCTTGTTGCCCGTGGCCGTGACGAAGATGTCGGCCTTGTCCGCCACGTCGTCCAGCGTCTGGACGTCATAGCCCTCCATCGCCGCCTGCAGGGCGCAGATCGGGTCGATCTCGGTCACGATCACGCGGGCGCCGCCCTGGCGCAGCGAGGCGGCCGAGCCCTTGCCCACGTCTCCGTAGCCGCAAACCACCGCCACCTTGCCCGACAGCATGACGTCGGTGCCGCGACGGATCGCGTCGACCAGGGATTCACGGCAGCCGTACAGGTTGTCGAACTTGGACTTGGTGACGCTGTCGTTGACGTTGATGGCGGGGAAGGGCAGCTCGCCGCGCTCGGCCATCTGATACAGGCGGTGCACGCCCGTGGTGGTCTCTTCCGACACGCCGCCGATGGCGTCGCGGATGGCCGAATAGAAGCCGGGCTTCTCGGCGATGTAGCGCTTCATCACCGCGAACAGGGCTTCTTCTTCCTCGTTCTGCGGGTTGGCCAGAACCGAAACGTCCTTCTCGGCCTTGGGCCCGAGCACGCACAACAGGGTGGCGTCGCCGCCGTCGTCCAGGATCAGGTTCGGATAGCCGCCGTCCGCCCATTCGAAGATCTTGTGGGCATAGTCCCAGTATTCCTCCAGCGTCTCGCCCTTGACGGCGAAGACGGGCGTGCCGGCGGCGGCGATGGCGGCGGCGGCGTGGTCCTGGGTCGAGAAGATGTTGCACGACGCCCACCGCACCTCGGCGCCGAGGGCTTCCAGCGTCTGGATCAGCACGGCGGTCTGGATCGTCATGTGCAGGCTGCCGGCGATGCGGGCGCCCTTCAGCGGCTGGGCCGCGCCGTATTCGTCGCGCAGGGCCATCAGACCGGGCATCTCGGTCTCGGCGATCGCGATTTCCTTGTTGCCGAAGGGCGCCAGGGAAATGTCGCGGACGATGTGGTCGGTCATGGTCTTCGCCTTGCGGGGAGGAGGGATCGCGCGCCTATAGACTCCCGGTCGTCCGGGGGCAACTTCATATAAGGACATCCTTATATGAAGCGCTCGCGCTCGGCGACGGGCCGTGCCATCGTCGTCTTGGGGGAGGGATGGCCATGACGACATCGGATCGCAGGACGCTGCTCGGCGGCTTGGTCGGTCTCGCCGCCCTGGCGGGGGCGGGGTGGCCGGCGCGGGCTCAGGACGCTCTGGATCGGGTGGGTCGGTCGATCGTGCCCGTACGCCTGAACGGCCGCGATCTGATCTTCGCCCTCGACACCGCCGCGACGGCGTCCGTCGTCGCCTCAGATCTGGTCGGCCAGCTGGAGTTGAGCCCGGCGGGCGCAGCGGTCATGCACACCATCGTGGGGGCCGAGCCGGTCGATCTGGTTCGTGCGGCGACCCTGTCGAGCGGCGCGCTCAACCGGTCGGAGGTCCGTCTGGCGGTCGGAGACCGGCAGGGACTGATCGGGCTGGACGGCCTTCTGGGGCTCGATCTTTTGGCCGGTCAGCGGGTGGATCTTCGTCTGAGGGGGCGCCGCGGAACCTCGATCGGACGCTCCCGCCTCGACGACGACACCTTTCTTCAGGCCGAGCGCCCCCGCATCACCTTCTCTCCGCCGCCTGCGCCCCCCGATGCGCCGGCGCGAGGCCTGATCACCCTGCAGATGCTCGTCAGGGGGCGGCCCGCCAAGGGCGTCGTCGACACCGGCGCGGCCGTCAGCCTGATCAATCCGGCGCTGGCGGACGCGGCGCAGGCGCGTCCGCTCGCGCTCGTCGGCGCCGAGGACGGTCACGCGGTTCAGTCTCCGACGGGCGCGTCGATCGCCGCCCAGCCCATGTCGGTGAACTCGGTCCGCATGGGCGGCATGCTCATGGATCGCCTGGGCGTCCTGATGGGCGACTTTCACATCTTCCGGCACCTCGGCTTGGCCGATGAACCGGCCATGCTGATCGGCGTGGACGTGCTGGGCGTGTTCGAAGGCGTCGTCATCGATCTGGATCGCGGAGAGCTGATCCTCGAGATCTGAGGCTTGCCCGGAGGCGCCGCCCGTCGCAGGAAGCGCCCATGTCGATCGAATCCACCGTACCCCGCCATGACTGGACCCGCGACCAGGTCGCGGCCCTGTTCGACCTGCCGTTCATGGAGTTGGTGTTCCGCGCCGCGGAGGCGCATCGCGCGAACTTCGACCCATCCGCCATCCAGAAGAGCCGGCTGTTGTCGATCAAGACCGGCGGCTGCGCCGAGAACTGCGGCTATTGCTCCCAGTCCGCCCATTTCGACACGGGCCTGAAGGCCGAGAAGCTGATGGACGCCCAGGCCGTGCTGGCCGAGGCTATGGCGGCCAAGACCGGCGGCGCCGACCGCTTCTGCATGGGCGCCGCCTGGCGCGAGCTGAAGGACCGGGACTTGCCCAAAATCCAGTCCATGATCGCCGGGGTGAAGGCTCTGGGCCTGCAGACCTGCGCCACCCTGGGGATGCTGACCGCCGAGCAGGCGCGCGCGCTGAAGGCGGCGGGACTGGATTTCTACAATCACAACCTCGACACCTCGCCGGAGTTCTATGGCGAGGTGGTGACGACGCGGACCTGGCAGGACCGGCTGGACACGCTGGCGCACGTGCGCGACGCGGGCATGGCGACCTGCTGCGGCGGCATCGTCGGCATGGGCGAACGGCGCGAGGACCGGATCGGTCTGCTGCACGCGCTGGCGACCCTGCCGGTCCATCCCGACAGCCTGCCGGTCAATGCGCTGGTTCCCATCGCGGGCACGCCGCTGGGCGACCGCGTGCAGGCTGAAGGCACGATCGACCCGATCGAATTCGTGCGCACCGTGGCCGTCGCGCGTCTGGTCTGTCCGAAGTCGATCGTGCGCCTGTCGGCCGGGCGCGAGGCCATGAGCGCCGAGATGCAGGCTTTGTGCTTCCTGGCCGGCGCCAACTCCATCTTCGTGGGCGGGCGCCTTCTGACCACGCCCAATCCAGAGGACGACGCGGACGCCGCCCTGTTCGCCCGCCTGGACCTGAAGCCGATGGTCACGTCGCAGGCGGGGGCTTAACCCGAAATCAAGCGGCGCCGTGCAGTCTGTCGGCATGGACAGACGCGCTCTTCTCGGACTGAAACGCGACGTGGCCGACGGCGGCGGCGGGGGCGGCGGCGGGGCCGCGACCTACGTGCGTCTGGCCACGGTCACCGCCAACGCCCGGAGGTCCGGCGGCGCCGGCGGCGTCATGACGGTGGAGACCGGGGTGGACGTTCCGGACGCCGCCCTGCGCACCCGCGCCACCCAGTCCGCCCCCCGGCTTCGATCGGCCTACAACACCGTCGTGCAGCAGGCCGCCGCCGCACTGCTGCCCGGCGCCCCGCCCGACGTCGAGCGGCTGGTTCGCGAGCTCCAGGCGGTCACCGACCGCACGCTGGGCCGCGCGGGCGCCCGCGTGCTGCTCGGCACGGTGATGATCGTCTGAGAGAGACTCAGTCCCGGGTCGGATCCGGCCGCGAGGCGTCGCCGTAGGTCAGGGCGACGAAGACGTCTTCCAGATCCGGATCCTCCGTCGACACGTCCTGGATGGTCACACCCGCCGCACGCACCGCCGCGAGAACCTGTTCCACGGAACCGTGCCCCTTGCGATAGGTGACCGCAAAGGCCCCACCCGGTCGCGCGACCGCCTCAAACCCGCGCACCTCCGGCACATCGACCAACTCGCCCTCGGGCACGACCACCACGTTCCGGGTGTCCAGCCGGCGCAGCAGGACCGGCGTCGGCTCGCAGGCCACGACCTCGCCCCGGTTGACGATGGCGATCGTGTCGCAGAGCTCCTGCGCCTCCTCGAGATAATGGGTGGTCAGAATGATCGTGACGCCGGCGGCGTTCAGTTCACGGACGTAGGCCCACAGCTGGCGGCGCAGCTCGACGTCCACCCCGGCGGTCGGCTCATCGAGGATCAGGATGGGCGGATTGTGCACCAGGGCCTTGGCCACCATCAGACGCCGCTTCATGCCGCCGGACAGGGCGCGGACATAGGCCCCGGCCTTGTCCGCCAGACCCAGCGCGGCCAGCAGCTCGTCCGAACGCCGCCGGTTCGCCGGCACGCCATAGAAGCCGGCCTGGACCTCCAGCGCCTCGCGCGGGGTGAAGAAGACGTCGGCCGAAATCTCCTGCGGCACCACCCCCAAGGCTGCGCGCACCCCCCGGGGGTCGCGGTCCAGGTCGCGGCCCCAGACCGAGACCTCGCCTCCCGACTTGTTCACGACGCCGGCCAGGATGTTGATCAGGGTGGACTTGCCGGCGCCGTTCGGGCCCAGGAGGCCGAACATCGACCCGCGCGGAATGGTCAGGTCGACGCCCTTCAGCGCCTCCTTGGGCGGCGACGATTTCGACCCGGCATAGGTCTTGGTCAGGCCGCGGATGCGGACGGCGTCGGCGGGGAGGACGGACGGATCGGTCATGGGGGCCTTGCACTGCCGCCCGGCCGTTTGACGCCGCGCGGGGGGCCGCATAGGTATGCCGCCGACCCCGTCCCGCCAAGTCGTGAGCCCCGAATGACCGCGCGCGTGCCCGCCACAGTCTCTCCCGAGGCGCTGCCCCCGCCGGAGCAGTTCGCCGTCACCGGCCACCGCGTCGCCTGCGACGGCGGCGGCGCGCTGGGCCACCCGCTGGTCTGGCTGGAGCTGGGGGAGAAGCCCTTCGTCGACTGCGGATATTGCGACCGCCGCTTCGTGCGCGCCGAGGGCAAGAAGGCCCCGAAGGGCGCCAAGACCCACTACGAAGACCCATCGCCGCGACGGTTGGGCGATCATTGAGTCACAGGAATTGACCGCGCCTTCACCTCGGGCGGTCTAGAAGACCCGCGCCTCCCCTCCCCGGAAGAGCCCATGCGTTATCTGCACACCATGGTCCGCGTGACGGACCTCGACGCCTCGCTGCGCTTCTGGTGCGACCTGTTGGGCCTGCAGGAGGTGCGGCGAATGGAGAACGAGGCAGGGCGCTACACCCTGGTTTTCCTGGCCGCGCCGAGGGATCTCGACCGCTCGGCCGCAGAGCGGTCGCCGGAGGTGGAGCTGACCTACAACTGGGATCCTGAGGCCTATACGGGCGGCCGCAACTTCGGGCACCTCGCCTATCGCGTCGACGACGTCTACGCCGCCTGTGAGCGCCTGATGGCCGGCGGGGTGACGATCAACCGTCCGCCGCGCGACGGTCACATGGCCTTCGTCCGGTCGCCGGACGGCATCTCCATCGAGCTGCTTCAGGAAGGCGAGCGCCTGCCGCCGGCCGAACCCTGGGCCTCCATGCCGAACGTGGGCACGTGGTGAAGCGCGCCTTCGCCCTCGCTCTGCCGCTGTCGCTGGCCGCATGCGCCTCGACGACCGAGACCTACCCAGGCCGGACGGCGACGGAGCAGTTGCTGGTCGCCCGAGCCGCCGACGACGCCGTGGACGGACTGACGCTGCCGGTGCCGAAGACGGCGCGCGTCTTCATCGACGACGCCTATTTCCGGGCCGAGAACGCGCCCTATGCCGTGAGCGCCATCCGCGAGTCCCTGTCCAAGGGCGGGCACGCCCTGGCCCGGACGCGAGAGGAGGCGGACGTGATCTTCGAGATCCGCGCCGGCGCCTTGGCCATGGAGCAGATGCGGCGCGTGTTCGGCGTGCCGGAGATGCGCATCCCCATCAACGACAGCTTCAACGTCGTCTCCCTGCCCGAACTGTCGGTCTACAGCCGGCGCGACCGGGTCGGGGTGGCGGAGTTTTCGGGCTTTCTCTACGACGCCAGGACCGGCGCGCCCCTGGGCGTGGTCGACCCCATGACGGGCCAGTTCCGCATCCGCAGCCACAAGCTGTTCATGATCTTCGCCTGGGGCCAGCAACGCCTGGACCCCGGCGAACGCGACCCGGGCGACAGCTGGCGCGAGTTCTGATCTGGCGGGTGGCACGCGGCGGCAGGGCGGCTATATTGGCGTCATGGCCGAGACGATCGACAAACCGCTGAGCCGCGACGAAGCGATCCGTCGCCTCAAGGTGCTGGAGCCGCAGATTCGAGCGCTGGGAATCACGTCGCTCCAACTGTTCGGCTCCACGGCGCGAAACGAGGCCCGGGCGGACAGCGACGTCGATCTGTTCGGCGAGATCGACGAGGAGATCGTGAAGGGGTGGGCCTACTTCGGCCTGTCCCGCGAGGTGGGCGACCTGCTCGGGCGCAAGGTCGATTTCATTCAGCGCCAAAACCTTCATCCGATGCTCTCCGCCGACATCCAGGCGTCAGGGATTCGGGTCTATTGAGAAAGAACCCAAGCCCGGCGGCGACGGAGATCCTCGAGCGGATCGACCGCCTGAAGGTGTTCATGGCCCAAGACGTCGCGGCGTTTCCGAAGGGGAGCGACCGAGCCATACTCGCCGAGCTGGACGCCGAATGACCGAAGGCCAGAATGACCGCCCCCTGACGCAGGACGGGCCCGCGCTGCGGCTTTGGATGATCGACGCCTCGGCCTACATCTTCCGCGCCTATCATGCCCTGCCGCCCTTGACGCGAAAGTCGGACGGCCTGCCGGTCGGGGCGGTGCAGGGCTACTGCAATATGCTGTGGAAGCTGCTGCGGGACATGAAGGGCGCGGACGGGCCGACGCATCTGGTGGCGATCTTCGACCATTCGGAGAAGACGTTCCGCAACGACCTCTACGACCAGTACAAGGCCAATCGCAGCGCGCCGCCCGAGGATCTGATCCCGCAGTTTCCGCTGGTGCGCCGCGCGACGGCGGCGTTCGGCGTGCACTGCGTCGAACTGCCCGGATATGAGGCCGACGACCTGATCGCGACCTATGCCTGCAAGGCCCGCGACGCGGGCGGCGAGGCTGTGATCGTGTCCTCCGACAAGGACCTGATGCAGCTGATCGGGCCGCAGGTCGTCATGTGGGACCCGATGAAGGACCGCCGCCTGGCCGAAGAGGCGGTGATGGAGAAGTTCGGCGTGACGCCGGACAAGATGATCGACCTCCAGGCCCTGATCGGCGACAGCGTGGACAACGTGCCCGGCGCGCCCGGCATCGGACCCAAGACGGCGGCCCAGCTGCTGGACGAATACGGCGACCTGGACACGCTGCTGGACCGGGCCGGCGAGATCAAACAGCCCAAGCGGCGCGAGACGCTGATCACCTTCCGGGACCAGATCCTGCTCAGCCGCGAGCTGGTCACCCTGACCTGCGACGCCCCGGCGCCCGAGCCGATCGACGACTTCGCCGTGCGCGACCCCGATCCGGAGGTGCTGGGCGCCTTCCTGGACGAGATGGAGTTCCGGTCTCTTCGGGCCCGCGTCGGCGACGGCAAGGCGCCGGTGCGGGACGGCACGGCCTTCGTCGCCCGGCCGAAACCGCTGACTGCGCCGGTGTCCACCCCCCGGTTCGCGCCCACAGAGGCCGCGCCGGTCGAGGCGCAGAGCTTCGACCACGACGCCTATCGCTGCATCCAGACGATGGAGGAGCTGGACGCGTTCATCGCCCGCGCGCGGGATGCCGGCGCGATCGGCTTCGACACCGAGACTTCGGCGCTGTCGGCGACGCATGCGGGTCTGTGCGGGGTGTCGCTGGCGATCGGGCCGAACGACGCCTGCTACGTGCCGCTGACGCACGAGCACCCGCCGCTGGAGAGCGCGGGCGGGCTGGATTTCGGGGGGCTGGAGGACGCGCGGGAGCCGCTGAGCCAGCTGGACAAGCAGACGGTGTTGGCGAGGCTGAAGCCGCTGCTGGAAGACCCCGGCGTCCTGAAGGTCGTGCAGAACGGCAAGTACGATCTGGCCGTGATGGCGAGGCGCGGCATCAGGGTGGCGCCGATCGACGACACCATGCTGATCTCCTACGTGCTGGACGGGGGTCTGCACGCGCACGGCATGGACGAGCTGAGCCGGCGGCACCTGGGCCACGACCCCATCCCGTTCAAACAGGTGGCCGGCACGGGCAAGGCGCAGAAGAGCTTCAGGCACGTCGAGCTGAAGCCCGCGACCTGCTACGCCGCAGAGGACGCCGACGTCACCCTGCGTCTGTGGCGCATCCTGAAGCCCCGTCTGGCCGACGAAGGGCTGGTCACGGTCTATGAGACCCTGGAGCGCGGCATGCCCGCCGTCCTGGCCGACATGGAGCGGGCCGGCATCCGCGTCGATCCCGCACGGCTGAAGCGCCTGTCTTCCGAATTCGGAATGAAGATGGCCGAGCTGGAGCAGCAGGCCCACGCCCTGGCCGGCCGCCCCTTCAACGTCGGCAGCCCGCGTCAGATCGGCGACATCCTGTTCGGCGAGCTGAACATGGACGGGGGCAAGAAGACCGCGTCCGGGCAGTGGGAGACGGGGGCGGCGACGCTGGAGACCCTGGCCCTGACGCACGAGTTGCCGCGCGTGCTGCTGGACTGGCGCCAGCTGTCCAAGCTGAAGGGCACCTACACCGACGCCCTGATCGAGGCGGCGGACCCCGAAACCGACCGGGTGCACACGTCCTATCAGCTGGCCGCCGCCTCGACCGGGCGGCTGGCGTCCAGCGACCCCAATCTGCAGAACATCCCGATACGGACGGAAACCGGCCGACAGATCCGCAAGGCCTTCGTCGCCGCGCCGGGCCACGTGCTGATCAGCGCCGACTATTCCCAGATCGAGCTGCGTCTGCTGGCCCACATCGGCGACATTCCCGAGCTGAAGCGCGCCTTCGCCGCCGGCATCGACATCCACACCGCGACCGCCAGCGAGATGTTCGGCGTGCCGGTGGACCAGATGGATCCCGAGACGCGCCGCCGGGCCAAGGCGATCAATTTCGGCATCGTCTACGGCATCTCGGCCTTCGGCCTGGCCAATCAGCTGGGCATCGATCAGGGCGAGGCCGGGGCCTACATCAAGACCTATTTCGAACGCTTTCCCGGCATCCGCGCCTACATGGACGCGACCAAGGCCCAGGTGCGCGAGACCGGGCACGTGTCGACCGTCTTCGGCCGCCGCATCCACATCCCGGCCATCCACTCCAAATCCGCCGCCGAGCGCAGCTTCGGCGAACGCGCCGCCATCAACGCCCCCATCCAGGGCGCCGCCGCCGACGTGATCCGCCGCGCCATGATCCGCATGCCCGGCGCCCTGGCCGACGCCGGCCTGGCCGCGCGCATGCTGCTTCAGGTTCACGACGAACTGGTGTTCGAGGCCCCGGAGGGCGAAGCCGATCGCGCCATCGTGGTGATCCGGCGCGTGATGGAGGGCGCGGCGGAACCGGCCGTGGCCCTGACCGTGCCGCTGGTGGTGGAGGCGCGGGCGGCGGCGAACTGGGACGACGCGCATTGAGGGGCCACGAACCAGGGTCGCAATGGAGTCCAGAAAGCGCCCCTTAGTTCCGGCTATCTTGATCGCTTCGGCCCACCCCCCAGGTGAACGACCTTCACAGCTTCGACAGCGAGGCCACGCCGGATCAGACCAAAACGGATCGCAGACGAATGGGTTCTTCCCGGTCCGAAACCTGTCCGTACTCACCTTTGATGATCGCCCGGTGAATCCGCAACAACTCCCCCCGTCCAGGCGCGGCGCCAAACGAGCCGCGCAGAACGTCGTCAATTTTGATCTCTGGCGAAAGAAACACTCGCTGCGCCACTTGGAGCATCCGAACATCGAAGTTCGAGAGACCAATCAGCCCGGAGACAAAGTCATTCGACACGTTCTGGGGTTTTGACCCTCAAGCGCCAGGCGCCACTGGCGCGGAGGTCGATCACGAAGCGCTCGCGGTCGTGTCCAAGCGCTGTTTTCGGCCCGCTGATGCGCCAGCCAAAACAATTTTCCATACCCCCCGCCCCCTGCTGCCGTCGGGGTTTGCAGGCCGATTGGGCCGAGAAGCTGTGACGACTTCGGCGACTTTCCGACGTCGGTTCGGGGCCGACCTAGACTCTCGGGATGGGGACGCACTTCAATTGCAAGCTGGATGACGGGACATGGCGGGCGCTGCTGGGGCGGTGGCACGCGGGGGAGGACGCGCGGACGCTGAGGCGGGAGGCGGGGGTCTCCATGGACACCTGGTCGGCCAACGCCAGGCGGCTGGGGATGCGGCTGCGCGATCTGCCGCCCGATCATCCGGGGCGGCGGCGGACGCCGTCGCACGCCGAGCGGTCGGACGACTGGAAAGACCCGCGCAGCCGCCTGACCGAAGGGGAGTGGCGGGCGCTGTTCACGCTGAGGGCGCAGGGGGTTCCGGATGTGGCGCTGTGCGCGCGGTACGGGATCGCGCCGGCGACGATCTGTTCCCAGGCGAAGGCGCGGGGGATCGTGCGGCCGCGCGGGCTGGCGGCGGCGGGGTGGGTGGACGGACCCCACCCGGGTTCGCCCGGTGGGCTCACCGTCCCTCCCCAGGAAGGGGAGGGAGAGGCGTCGGCTGGGGTGGAGATCGTGATGGGCGATCCCGTGCGGACGATGGCGTCGTTCGACCGGGCGATCGCCGATGCCGGGCGGCGACGGGATTTCGTGGGGGTGACGGAGAGGTGCCGGGCGAAGGCGTCGGTGAAGCGGGCTCTTTTCGGTGGGGACTGGCGCGCTTCGGGCCTCTTGAGTCCCCACGCCACGGTGTTCGGCGAAGGCGCGACGGAGGGTGGGTCGCCGGGTCCCTCCCACCCGGTCGCTGCGCGACCCCCCTCCCCTGTCGGGGAGGGAGAGGGGGTTGTGCCGCTGGTTCTTCGGGAGGCGCAGAGGGGGCCGGAGGGGGACTGGTCGACCTGGCTGTTTCTGGGGGGACGGGGGGCGGGGAAGACTCTGGCGGGGGCGATGTGGCTGGCGGACCGGGCCGAGGCTCTGGGGGCCGGCGGGCGGCTGGCGCTGGTGGGGCCGACGCTGCACGACGTGCGCGAGGTGATGGTCGAGGGGCCGTCGGGGGTGATGAGCCTGGGGCGCTGGGGCGACCCGACGGCCGGGGGGCGACCGGTCTATGAGGCCGGGCGGCGGCGGGTGGTGTTTCCGAACGGGGCCGTGGCGCAGGCGTTCTCGGCCGAGGACCCGGACAGTCTGAGGGGGCCGCAGTTCGCCGCGGCCTGGGCCGACGAGTTCTGCACCTGGCGCGAGGGGGAGGCGACGCTGGCGCTGTTGCGGATGGGGCTGAGGCTGGGGGCGGCGCCGCGCCTGTGCGTGACCACGACGCCGCGGCCGACGGCGGCGCTGAGGCGGCTGAGGGCCGAGCCGGGGCTGGTGGAGACGCATGCGGCGACGCACGACAACGCGGCGAACCTGGCGCCCGGCTTCGTCGCCGGGCTGGAGCGGCTGTACGGCGGGACGCGGCGGGCGGCGCAGGAGATCGAGGGGCGGGTGGTGGACGGGACGGGAGCGCTGTTCACCGCGGAGATGATGATGGGGGCCAAGACCATTTTTCCTGGGGGCTGCCGCCCTTCGGGCCGCTTGAGCCCCCAGACCCCCGGCGGACCGGCGCGGGAGGGCCTGGACCGCGTGGTGGTGGGGGTGGATCCGACGGCGACGGCGGGCGGGGACGCGTGCGGGATCGTAGTGGTGGGGCGCGCGGGAGACGCGGCCCGCGTGCTGGCGGACCGGACGATCGCGGGGGTGGGGCCCGAGCGCTGGGCACGGCGCGTCGCGGAAGCCGCGGCGGAGTTCGGCGCGGCGCGGATCGTGGCGGAGGTGAACCAGGGCGGCGACATGGTGCGCGCCGTGCTGAGGGCGTGCGGATGCGCCGTGCCGGTGCGCGAGGTGCGGGCCACGCGCGGCAAGCGGATGCGGGCCGAGCCGGTGGCGGCGCTGTACGACCAGGGGCGGGTGTCGCATGCGCCGGGGCTGGACCTGCTGGAGGAGGAGCTGATGGGGCTGGGGGACGAGGGGGCGTTCAGCCTGGACCGCGCCGACGCCCTGGTGTGGGCGGTGACCGACCTGCTGATCGACGGGCGCGGCGGGGCGGCGTCGCCGCGAGTGCGGGCGCTGGACGTGGGAGCTGGCTGGGGACGCGGCGGGCTCGCGGGCCGGGGCGCGGGCTGGTAGGGGCGGCGGATGGAAACGGAAGACCTGGACGTCCTGATCGTCGGCGCCGGCGCGGCGGGGATGATGTGCGCGGTGGAGGCCGGGCGGCGCGGGCGGTCGGTGCGCGTGGTCGATCATGCGCGGGCGCCGGGGGAGAAGATCCGCATCTCGGGCGGGGGGCGGTGCAACTTCACCAATCTGGAGGGCGACCGGGTCGAGCGGTATCTGGGCCAGAACCCGCGCTTCGCGACCTCGGCGCTGAAGCGGTTCGGGCCGCGCGACTTCATCGCCCGCGTCGACAGGGCGGGGATCGCCTGGCACGAGAAGACGCTGGGGCAGCTGTTCTGCGACGACTCGGCCAGACAGGTCATCCGTATGCTGACGGACCAGATGACCGAGGCGGGGGCGCGTCTGGCGCTCGGGGTCCGGGTCGAGCGGCTGGAGCGGGTCGGCGAGCGGTTCGAGGTCGCCCTGTCGGACGGATCGACGGCGCGGCCGGCCTCGGTGGTGCTGGCCACCGGGGGGAAGTCGATCCCCAAGATGGGGGCCACGGGATGGGCCTGGGACGTGGCGCGGCGGTTCGGCCTGAGGGTGACGGAGACGCGGCCGGCGCTGGTTCCGCTGACGTTCGATCCGGACTGGCTGGCGCGCTGGGCGACGCTGAGCGGGCTGTCGGTGGACGCGGTGGTCGAGGGCGGCGGCGCGCGGTTCCGCGAGGGGCTGCTGTTCACGCACCGAGGGCTGAGCGGGCCGTCGATCCTGCAGATCAGCAGCTATTGGCGCGAAGGGGAGACGATCACCCTGCGGATGGCGCCGGATCGGGACGTGGGCGCCGAGATCCGGGCGGCCAAGGTCGGCAATGGGAAGCAGATGCTGCACACGGCGCTGGGCCAGATCGTGCCGCGCCGCCTGGCCGAGGCGGTGGCGGAGCACGAGGGGCTGGGCGGCAAGCTGGCGGAGATCGGCGACAAGCGGCTGGCGGCGCTGGACGCCGCGATCAACGGCTGGCGCGTCAAGCCGACCGGGTCGGAAGGCTATCGGACGGCGGAGGTCACCCTGGGGGGCGTCGCCACGGACCAGCTAGACCAGCAGACGATGATGGCGAAATTCGTGCCCGGACTGTTCGTGATCGGCGAGGCGGTGGACGTGACGGGCTGGCTGGGGGGATACAATTTCCAGTGGGCCTGGTCGTCGGGATGGGCCGCGGGCCAGGCGTGCTGATCCGCCGCTTGCTTTCCGTCCCAGCATGCCCAAGTGTGAAAGCGCGGGACGGGCCCCTCTGGCGCGTCCGGGTCGGCTGTCTCCCCTCCAGCCGCCGCCCCGGGCATGCGATGTCGGACCGCTTCGGGCGCCCCGGCGTTCGACCGGCCCCTCACGTGCGGCGCCGGGCGCCCGACCCCCATTCGGTCCTGACCCCGGTTGAACCCCCATGCCCCTTCTGATGTGCCCCAACGACAATGCCGTGATGCAGACCGTGGAACGGTCCGGCGTCCAGTTCGACATGTGTCCGACCTGCCGCGGCGTCTGGTTGGACCGCGGCGAACTGGAGAAGCTGATGCAGGCGGCGGTGGACGACGCGCCCCCCGCGGCGGCGCCGCAGCCCATGGCCGCCCCGCAGCCCCCCCGTCATGCCGCGCCGCCGCAACAGCAGCCCTGGGGCTATGGAGAACGCGGCGAATACGGCGAACGCGGCGAGTATGGAGAGCGCGGGGAGTACGGCCACCGCAAGAAGCGCGGCTCCATCTTCGACATCTTCGACTGAGGCGGAGCCGCCGTCAGGCCGCCAGGCCGGCCTGACGCATCAGCCCCCTGAGGGCGCCGACCTCTTCCGGCGCGGACGACAGCGCGCCCCGGACCTCAGGCGTGCGCAGCAGCTTCATGACCTCGGCCTTGGCGCGATCGGCGCAGGGGCCGGAGGGTCCGCTCTCGCCCGCCGCGAGCTTCAGCAGCACACGCAGGCGCGCCGGAACCGGCGCCGGCGAGCGCACCAGCTGGGCGACGATCCTGGCCTCGGCCTCGACCGCGCCGCCCACCGCGCCGACGGCGATCAGCATCTGTTCTTCATCCGACGCCGTCAGGGCGCAGGCGCGCACCGAGCGTTGCAAGGCCGCCAGGGAGGCCAGGGCGTGGACGTGGCCGCCCGCATGGCGCCGCATCTCGCTTTCGAACCTCAGCGAGCCGACGCAGGCCGACAGCCAGCGTGCGGCGGACCGCTTGTTGGCGGCGCCGGTGACGTTCTCGCACAGGCGGGTCAATTGCTCGGCCTCGCACAGCACCGTGTCGCAGTGTTTGACGTAGGCGGCGACGAAGTCGGCCGTGACGATGCTCTTGGACCGTTCGGTGAAGGCGTTCTGGATCTCTTCCAGCGTCAGCAGGCGCCCGGCCGTGGCGGTCAGGGTCATGGCGAGCGCGCGCAGGATGTCGATCTCGCCCGGCGCGTCGCGGGGGCGCAGTCGGCGGGGGCTCATCAGCTCGCGCAGCACCATCCGCGCGAGCGAGGCGCTGAGGATGGGAAACTCGCCCGCCTGCAGGCGACGGCCCAGGCGTTCCGCGGGTCCGTCGACCGTGGGGATCAGCAGCTCCAGCTTCGGATCCTGGGCGATCAGCAGGTCGATCTCGCGCGGGGCCACCATGCGGACCACCGCCGCCAGGCTGGCGCCCTGGTCCAGCGACGGACCGAGGATTTCCGCCAGGCCGATGCGCGAGGCCATGATCTCGCACAGGATCTGTTCGATCGGCACCATGACGAGGGCGCGCGGCGGCCCCTCCATCGGGGCGGCCTCGGCCAGGGTCATCAGGCGGTCCAGCCGGGCCCGGGCGCCCTTGATCCCCTTGAGCGCGCCCGCGACGACGCCGCCCATGACGAAGCCGCGATCCGGCGTTCCGGCGAGCCGATGGGCGACGTCGGCGAGGCTGCGGTCGTCCAGATTGGGAAAGAGGTTGCGTCGGCCCGCCGACACCAGCCGCTCGATCGTCTGGTCGGCCAGTTTCTGGTAGTGGCGCATCAGGTCGTGGACGGGCTGGCCCACGGCCTGGCTTTCCGGCACGGCGACCTTCTGCACGGCGTGCTGCAGTTCGACTCCGGCGGCCTCCAGCCGCTCGGCCAGGTCGGGGCGATGGAGCAGTTCGAAGGCGGTGACGCCCTGACGCTGCAGCCAATCCTCGAGCACCTGGGCGACCGTCTCGCGGGCCTGCGGGGCATAGAGATCCTGCGGCGCGGCGCAGCGGGGGCCCGCCTCGGCCTCCGGCACCACCCGCTTCCGCTGCATCTCCGGCGCGCCCTTGGTGAGCAGGGTCAGGCTGGAGAACTCCAGCGTCTCGGGATCCAGCGTCTCCTTGGTCACCCGCACGGCGGCGGCGCGGTCGTCGCGCAACGTGTCCTCCGCCGTTTCGACGGCGATCTTGCGGTCCTCGGTCGCCATCAGCAGGGTCCACGGCGCGGGCGCCGTCTTGCGGATGAAGACCTCGTAGTGGACGGCCCCGGACATGAACGCCTTCTTTCGTGGAGGGCCATCCTGCCTCATGCGGCTTAAGGCGGGGTTTCGATCCGCCGCGGTCCCGACTAGGTTCGGCCTTGCTCTCGCCGCGACGCGCCAGAACGGTTACGCTTCCCGTGCGTTGACGTTGCCGGAGACGATCCGGGCACGGCCCACAAGGAGACGGATTTGGCCAACATCACCCTGGTGGACGACGACGAGAACATCGTGGCGTCGGTGTCGCTGGCGCTGGAAAGCCACGGTCACAAGGTGACCGCGCACCACGACGGCGCGACGGGCCTGGAGGCCCTGGAGAGCAGCCCGCCCGATCTGGCGATCCTGGACGTGAAGATGCCCCGCATGGACGGCATGGAGGTGCTGCGCCGCCTGCGCCAGACCTCCAGCATCCCCGTCATCATCCTGACGTCCAAGGACGAGGAGATCGACGAGATCCTGGGCTTCAACCTTGGGGCCGACGACTACATCCACAAACCGTTCAGCCAGCGGCTGCTGATCGAACGGGTGAAGGCCCTGCTGCGCCGCACGGGCGCGGACGGCGCGGAGCCCGAGACCGCGGGCGATTCCGCGTCGCGCGCGATCAAGCGCGGCAAGCTGACCATGGACCCCGCCCGGCACGAGAGCACGTGGGAGGGCAAGCCGGTGAAGCTGACGGTGACGGAGTTCCTGCTGCTTCAGGCGCTGGCCCAGCGTCCGGGGTTCGTGAAGAGCCGCGACAACCTGATGGACGCCGCCTACGACGATCAGGTCTACGTCGACGACAGGACCATCGACAGCCACGTCAAGCGCATGCGCAAGAAGTTCCGGATGGTCGACCCGGAGTTCGACGCCATCGAGACCCTGTATGGCGTCGGCTATCGATACCGCGAGAGCTGACGCCGGCGCTCCGGCGACCGAGAAACGTCCCCGTCCCCGTTTGCGGCTGGTCGGTTCGCGTCTCGGCGCGCTGATCCTGATCCTGAACCTGCTCAGCCTGTTGATCCTGTTCGGCGGGGCCTTGGCGCTGAACGAATGGCGGCGCGGTCTGGTCGAGGCGCGTCAGGAGTCGCTGCTGTCGCAGGCGGAACTGCTGGCCAATGTGCTGGGCGAACTGGAGATCACGCGGGGTGAGCCGCGGCCCGTGCTGGATGAGCTGGAGGTGCCGAAGTGGCTGCGGGACACCTTCATCCCCGCCGGCCAGCGCGCCAGCGTGCACAACGCCGACGGCCTGTTCGTGGCCGACAGCTATCAGGTGTCCGACCAGATACCCGGCCGGCCCCTGCCCCCGATCGGCTCCCCGGAGATGGAGCGGCTGGGCGCCGCCGACCCGGCGACCGATCCGGACGTCGAACGCGCCCGGGCCGAGCTGGCGCGCGAGGTGGAGGCGGCGCTTGGCGGCGAGCCGCAGGTCAACCTGCGGCGGTCGGAAACCGGCGAGCGGCTGGTGTCGGTCTCCGTGCCCATCCGTCACGTGCGGCAGGTTCTGGGGGTGCTGACGCTGGAGGCGGCCGACGTCGACGCCATCCTGGCGGCCCAACGGGCGGCGCTGATGCCGTTCGCCCTGGTGGCCCTGGCGGTGTCCCTGCTGTCGTCGCTGATGCTGCACCTGTTCGTGGCCCGGCCCGTCATGCGGCTGTCGGCGGCGGCGGATCAGGTGCGGATGCAGCGGGCGCGCGCCATCTCCTTCCCCGATCTGGAGGGTCGCCGGGACGAGATCGGCGACCTGGCCCGGTCGCTGGAGACGATGACCACCACGCTGTCGGAGCGGATGGACGCCATCGAGCGCTTCGCCGCCGACGTCGCGCACGAGATCAAGAATCCGCTGACCTCGATCCGCTCGGCGCTGGAGACCCTGGACCTGGTCAAGACGCCGGAGCAGCGGGATCGGCTGACCGCCCTGTTGCAGCAGGACGTGCGCCGGCTGGACCGCCTGATCACCGACATCTCCAACGCCTCGCGCCTCGACGCGGAGCTGGCGCGGGACCGGCTGAGGCCGCTGGACTTGCACCTGCTGCTCAGCGAGGTGGTCGGCGTCTATCGCGACGCGCCGCGGCCGGACGCCGTGCCGGTGACGTTCGCGTCCCGCGCGCCGTCGCCGGCGCGGATGGCGGGACGGGACGGGCCGCTGGGCCAGGTGTTCCGCAACCTGATCGACAACGCCCTGTCCTTCAGCCCGGCCGGGGGGACGGTGCGCGTGGCGCTGGCGCACGACGAAGACGGCGGCGGGTGGCGGGTGGTGGTCGACGACGACGGCCCGGGCATCCCGCCCGACAATCTGGAGACGGTGTTCGAACGGTTCTACACCTCCCGCCCCAAGGGCACGGCCTTCGGAGGCAACTCCGGCCTCGGACTGTCCATCGTGCGCCAGATCGTCGAGGCGCACGGCGGCCGGGTGTGGGCCGAGAACCGGACCGATGCCGACGGGCGGACCGCCGGGGCACGTTTCACCTTGGTCCTGCCCGTCGTCGGAACCCGGACGTGACCCTGCGCCAGCCCGTGCACGGCACCGGCGTCGCCCTGTTCGGACCGGCGGGCTGGTCCGGCGTGCTGCTGATGGGCCCGCCCGGCGCGGGCAAGAGCGATCTGGCGCTTCGCCTGCTGGCCCAGGGGGCGCGCCTGATCGCCGACGACGCCACCCTGGTCTGGGCCCAGGACGGCGCCCTGCGCCTGGCGTGCCCGGAGACGATCGCGGGGCGGATCGAGGTGCGGGGTCTGGGCATCGTCGGCGCCCCCACGCGCCCGACCGCGACCCTGTGCCTGGCGGTCCAGTGCCTGGACCAGGCGCCCGAACGGACGCCCGATCTTGAGGTCTGGAACCACGCCGGACTGACGGTCCCTATGGTCCGGCTGAACGCCCGCGCGCCGTCGGCGACGGTCGTGGTCCGGGAAGCGCTCGCATGGCTTTAATCCTCCGCCGCTTTGGCCTATCAAGCGCCGCTTGCGGGCCAGATCGGGCCCGGCTGCGGGGATCGCTCCCTTCATGATCGGTCTGGTGATCATCACCCATGGCGGGCTCGCGTCCGAATTTCTGGCCGCGATGGAGCATGTGGTGGGGCCGCAGCGCGGCGTGGCGGCCATCTGCATCGGGCCCGAGGACGACATGGAGCGCCGCCGCCGCGACATCGTGGACGCCGCCCGCGCCGTGGACGACGGCCACGGGGTCATCCTGCTGACCGACATGTTCGGCGGCACGCCGTCGAACCTGGCCATCTCGGTGATGGAACAGACCGGGGCGGAGGTGATCGCCGGGCTGAACCTGCCGATGCTGATCAAACTGGCGGGCGTGCGCGGGCGCGAAACGATCGAGGCCTGCGTCGCCCACGCCCAGGACGCCGGACGCAAATACATCTCGGTCGCCTCGTGGGTCTTGGCGGGGGAAAAATGAGTGCGGCGGCCATGGACGAGACCTGGGTGCGGCGCGCCGTCGACATCTGCAACCAGCGCGGCCTGCACGCCCGCGCCAGCGCCAAGTTCGTGAAGCTGGCCTCGGCCTATGAGAGCGAGATCCGCGTGACCCGCGACGGGGCGACGGTGAACGCCCTGTCGATCATGGGCCTGCTGATGCTGGGCGCCGGCAACGGCTGCGGGGTCGAAATCGCCGCCCAGGGGCCCGACGCGGCCGAGGCGGTGGAGGCCCTGGCCGACCTGGTCCAGCGCCGGTTCGACGAGGGCGAGTGACGCCCACGCTTGCAGCGTGAAGCTGGAGCCTGATTCACGGCATCGGCGGAATCGCGAAGCGATCCCACCTCAGCCGATCAGGCTCTCAGGCGTGCAGGGCGTCGATCTCGGTCAGGCGACGCAGGTCGGCGACGGCCTTGCGCGGATCCGATCGCGCGACCTGAACCGCCGCCCGCATCAGAGGCTCGGAGTCCGGGCTGAGGCGCGGCATGGCCATGGACCAGTCCGGAAACTGGCGCTCCGACGCGATTTCACGCGACACGATTTCCAGGTCCGCATGCCGGGCGTCGGCCGTGACGCGGGCCAGCAGCCGCCTCACCGCCTCGGGCGGACCCTCCACCACCTGCAGGAACTCGCCGTCGGCATAGGCCAGGGCGCCGGTGATCCCGTCACGCCAGTTGTTCCGCTGCGACGCGGCCAGAATCTCGGCGATGTTGAGCAGGGCGTCCATCGGCACGGTCGCCCGGCTGACATAGGCCACCTGCTCCAGCTGCGGCATGCGGCGACCTCCTCCCCGGCGGCGACCTGACCCGTGAAAGGGTGGATTTTTTCACAAGCCGGCGCGAGGCGCGACCAAAAAAGAAGGCTGTATTCCCGTTCGGTGTTGGTGGCCTGGCTGCCAAATCTTTCGTCATTCCGGGCGAAGAGGCGAAGCCTCGAAGACCCGGAACCCAGCGGCGCGCGAGAGCGCGAACCTGTCGGGAGCGCAGGCGTTCGCCCAATGGACGGAAACGGGGTCGCCGGCGTTTCGCCGCCGTCGCGGCGCCGCCGGGTTCCGGGTCTCCGCTTCGCTGCGCCCGGAATGACGAAAGAAGATGCCGCCCTTTTTCTTGGCTGTATTCCCGTTCGGTTTTGGTGGCCTGGCTGCCAAATCTTTCGTCATTCCGGGCGAAGAGGCGAAACCTCGAAGACCCGGAACCCAGCGGCGCGCGAGAGCCTGTCAGGAGCGCAGGCGTTCGCCCAATGGACGGAAACGGGGTCGCCGGCGTTTCGCCGCCGTCGCGGCGCCGCCGGGTTCCGGGTCTCCGCTTCGCTCCGCCCGGAATGACGAAAGAAGATGCCGCCCTTTTTCTTGGCTGTATTCCCGTTCGGTTTTGGTGGCCCGGTCGCCAAATCTTTCGTCATTCCGGGCGAAGAGGCGAAGCCTCGAAGACCCGGAACCCAGCGGCGCGCGAGAGCGCGAACCTGTCGGGAGCACAGATGTTCGCCCAATGGACGGAAACGGGGTCGCCGGCGTTTCGCCGCCGTCGCGGCGCCGCCGGGTTCCGGGTCTCCGCTTCGCTCCGCCCGGAATGACGAAAGAAGAGAAGAGGCCGACACTCAACGGGAATGCAGCCAAAAAGAAACCCCGCCGAAGCGATCCGGCGGGGTTTCCGTTCAGTCTTTCTGACGATCAGTCCCTGCGGCGACGGCCGCGGTCGCCGCCGCCGCGACCGCCTTCGCCGTCCCGCTTGGGACGGCCGCCGGTGTCTTCCGACAGCGGGGCTTCGCCGCGTTCGGCGCGCTCGGCGTTGATCCTGTCGGTGAGATCTTCACCCGTCTCCTGGTCCACGACCTTCATCGACAGCTTGGTCTTGCCGCGATCGTCCATGCCCAGGAACTTGACCTTGACCTCCTGGCCTTCCGAGACGACGTCGGCCGGATTGGCGACGCGCTCCAAGGCCATCTGCGACACGTGGACCAGACCGTCCTTGGCGCCGAAGAAGTTCACGAAGGCGCCGAAATCGACGACCTTCACGACCTTGCCGGTGTAGATCGTGCCGACCTCGGGCTCCGAGGTGATCGACTTGATCCAGTCGCGGGCGGCGTCGATCTTTTCCTGGTCCGAAGCGGCGATCTTGATGGTGCCGTCGTCCTCGACGTTGACCTTGGCGCCGGTCTTTTCGACGATCTCGCGGATCACCTTGCCGCCGGTGCCGATCACGTCGCGGATCTTGTCGACCGGGATCTTGATCGACTCGATCTTCGGCGCGAACTCGCCCAGCTCGGTGCGGGCGCCGTCGATGGCCTTGTCCATCTCGTCGAGGATGTGCAGGCGGCCGGCGGTCGCCTGGGCGATCGCCTTCTTCATGATCTCCTCGGTGATGCCGGCGACCTTGATGTCCATCTGCAGCGAGGTGATGCCGTCACGGGTGCCGGCGACCTTGAAGTCCATGTCGCCGAGGTGATCCTCGTCGCCCAGGATGTCCGACAGGATGGCGAACTCGCCCGACGGCTCCAGGATCAGGCCCATGGCGATGCCCGAGACGGGCTTCTTCAGGGGCACGCCCGCGTCCATCAGGGCCAGCGACGATCCGCAGACCGTGGCCATCGAGGACGAGCCGTTGGACTCGGTGATCTCCGACACCAGGCGGATCGTGTAGGGGAACTCTTCAGACGACGGCAGCATCGGGCGGATCGCCCGCCACGCCAGCTTGCCGTGGCCGATCTCGCGCCGACCCGCGCCGCCCATCCGCCCGGTCTCGCCGACCGAATAGGGAGGGAAGTTGTAGTGCAGCAGGAACTTCTCTTTGTAGGTTCCCGTCAGGGCGTCGATGTACTGCTCGTCCTCGCCGGTGCCCAGGGTGGCGACGACGATGGCTTGCGTCTCACCCCGGGTGAACAAGGCCGAGCCGTGGGTGCGCGGGAAGACGCCGACCTCCGAGACGATCGAACGCACCTTGTCCAGGGCGCGGCCGTCGACGCGGTGGCCGTTGTCGATGATGTCGCGACGCAGGACGTGGGCTTCGCACTCCTTGAAGGCCGCGCCGAACTTGGCGGAATCGACGCCGTCGGGGTTGTCGTCGGTCTTCACCAGGGCGGCGGCGGCGGTCTTCTTGGCCACATCGACGCCGGTGCGACGCTCGTACTTGCCGGCGTGCGTGTAGGCCGTCTTGATGTCCTCGCCGACCAGGTTCTGGATGGCGGCGACGACGTCGGAGTGATCCTCGGCCTGGAAGTCGAAGGGCTCCTTGGCGGCGTGCTCGGCCAGTTCGATGATGGCGTCGATGACCGGCTGCATGCCGCGGTGGGCGAACATCAGGGCGTCCAGGAAGGTGTCTTCCGACAGTTCCTTAGCCTCGGACTCCACCATCATCAGGGCGTCGGCGGTGCCGGCCACGACCAGGTCCAGCGCCGACTCGGGCATCTGGTCGATCGTCGGATTCAGCACAAGTTCGCCGTCGATGTGGCCGACGCGCGCGGCGCCGATCGGGCCCATGAAGGGCACGCCCGAGATCGTCAGGGCGGCCGAGGCGGCGACCAGGCCGACGATGTCCGGATCGTTCTCCATGTCGTGCTGCAGCACGGTGACGACCACCTGGGTCTCGTTCTTGAAGCCCTTGACGAACAGGGGGCGGATCGGACGGTCGATCAGGCGGCTGACTAGGGTTTCCTTCTCGGTCGGACGGCCTTCACGCTTGAAGTAGCCGCCGGGGATTCGGCCCGCGGCGAAGGTCTTTTCCTGGTAGTTGACGGTCAGGGGGAAGAAATCCAGTCCCGGCTTGGGCGCGCGGCCGTAGACGACGGTGGCCAGGACCACGGTCTCGCCATAGGTGGCCAGAACGGCGCCGTCGGCCTGGCGGGCGATGCGGCCCGTTTCCAGGGTCAGCGGGCGTCCGGCCCAGTCGATCGTCTTGCGTTTGATGTCGAACATGTTTCGTCTTTCGTAGTCCGGGCGGCGTATTCCGCGCGGAGTCCCATCGATGGGGTGGAGCGTCGGGCGTTCAGTCCTTCGGTCCATGGGGCGCCGCGCCATCGCGAACGTCCCGGGAGTATGAGGACCGGTCACGGCCCTCGCGTCTTGCGCCGTATGTCCGGCGGCGCTCCGGTCTTTAAATTTGTCCGCTCATCCCCGCGAAGGCGGGGATCCAGTGCTTAGATGGGCACGGCGCGCGGGATGGGACTCGCGCACCTTCTCGAACAACAGTCGCCCAAAGAGCTGGATCCCCGCCTTCGCGGGGATGAGCGGAGATTGAGAGACCTAGCGACGCAGGTTCAGCTTGGCGATCAGGGCGGCATACCGCTCACGATCGACCTTCACCAGGTGGTCCAGAAGGCGACGACGCTGCGAGACCATCTTGAGCAGGCCGCGACGCGAGTGGTTGTCCTTCTTGTGGGTCTTGAAGTGCTCGGTCAGGTTGGCGATGCGTTCCGAAAGGATCGCGACCTGGACCTCGGCCGAGCCGGTGTCGCCCGTGCCACGGGCGTTGTCGTTGATGACCTGAGCCTTGCGCTCGGGAGTGATCGACATCGGGATTCTCCTTGTTTGGCCCTAACGCTCGGCCCGCGGGGCCTCGCCGCTTGAGGGCTGGAGGTTGAAAACGCGGTCGGGCTCGAGCCGACCGGCCCGCATCGAGCAGAGCGCGACGAGCGTTCCGTCCTGAAAGGCTGAAACGGTCCGCGAACCCTCCGCAAGGCGGGCCCTCAGCGTTTCGACCTGACGGGGGAGCAGAACGATCGGCCGTCCCTGCCGAAGCTGGAAGGCGTCCTGGTCCGTGACGGCCAGCTCCGGGATGTCGTCCAGGGCGGTCGCCACGGGAAGCAAACCTTCCGAGGCGGCGCCCCTATGCACCATTTGCTCCAGAGAATCCAGCGTCGCCGCGTTTTCGAGGCCGAACGGCCCCACCCGCTCGCGCCGCAACAGCGAGACGTGCCCCTCGGCGCCCAGCGCCGCGGCCAGGTCGCGCGCCAGCGAGCGGACGTAGACGCCCTTGCCCGTCTCGATGCGGATCTCGACGTGGTCGGCGTCGAGCGCGGCGACGACCTCGGCCGAATGGATGACGACGGGGCGGGACTTCAGCTCGACCTCGACGCCCTCGCGCGCCAGATCATAGGCGCGGCGGCCGTCCACCTTGATCGCCGAGAAGGCCGGAGGCGTCTGCTCGATCTCCCCGACGAAGGCCGGCAGGGCGGCGCGCACCTGATCCGCCGTCGGACGCACGTCCGAGCGCGCGGTCACGGCGCCCTCGCGGTCCACGCTGTCGGTCGAGACGCCCCATTCGATGCCGAAGCGATAGACCTTCCGCGCCTCCATCATGAACGGGACGGTCTTCGTCGCCTCGCCCAGGGCGATCGGCAGGATGCCGCTGGCCAGGGGGTCCAGCGTGCCGGCGTGGCCCGCCTTGTTCGCGTCGAACAGGCGACGAACCGCCGACACCGCCTGCGTCGAGCCCATGCCCAGCGGCTTGTCGAGGCAGATCCAGCCGTGAACCGGCAGGCCGCGCTTGCGGCGGCTCATGTGCCCTTCCCCCCTCGCGGGGGAAGGTGGGCGGCGGAGCCGCTCGGATGGGGGGGCTGGTTCAGTGAGTGAATCGGCGAGAGATCAGCCTGAGGCCGAAAGCCCCCCCATCCTTCTCGCTCCGCGAGCCACCTTCCCCCGCGAGGGGGGAAGGCGCTCATTCTTCTTCCCCGCGCTCCAGATCCGCCCGCACCCGGGGGTCGTCGAACAGGCGGTCGATGCGGCCGGCGGCGTCGAAGCTCTCGTCGTGGCGAAATCGCAGGTCGGGCGTGAACTTCATGTCGATGTGCTTGCCCAGAACGCCGCGCAGAAACTTTGCATGGACGTTCAGCGCCTTGACGATCTCGTCCGTGTGACCCGCCGTCGGCGCGGCTTCGACGCCGGCGCCCAACGGTTCGACGAAGCAGGTGGCGTGCTTCAGGTCGGGGCTGAGGCGCACCTCGGTGACCGTGACCGACACGCCCAGCAGGGCCTCGTCGTGGATCTCCTCCTCGCGCAGGACCTCCACCAGGGCATGGCGGATCAGCTCGCCGGCGCGCAGCTGGCGCTGGCTGGGGCCCTGGGGGCCGGAGGCGTTTCGGGTGTGTTGCTTGCGGCCCATTGGGCGCTCCTCGTCACGTCGCCCGCCGGGGCTCGGACCCGGCTCGAAAAGCGAAGGGGCGCGGTCTAGTCCCCGGCGGTCCGGGTGTCCAGTTTCGCCCGGTCGATCGCGGCCAGCACCTCCGGCGAGACCACGGACCTCAGCGGCCGCACGGGCAGGCCCGCCGCGTTCAGCGTCCGCGCCGCCCAGCTGTTGCACAGGTTCAGGATCCAGAAGTGCCCGTAAGCGGCGTAGAAGCGGGCGTCGTCTCCCGACCGGGCGACGACGAGACGCGCGCGGCCCCGGTCCAGCGCCAGCGTGGCCTCGACGGCGGACGCCAGCCGCTCGAAGGCCTCGGGCGGCAGGCGCAGCGTCCGCCGGCGGGCGGCGGGAAGCCGCGCGGCCGGGTCGCCCGCATGCGGGTCCAGCATCAGCACCGACGGATTTCCTGGGCGGAAAAAGGCGCGGGCCCCGTCCAGCAGCCGGCCCTCGATCGGGCTCTGATCCACATAGAAGACGGCGTCGCCCCAGCCGACCAGAACCCAATCTCCCGGGCCCAGGGCGTGGACGGCGTCGGCGAGCGGGCCGCCCCGAGCCTCCAGCGCCGCGCGCGGCAAGGCCAGGTCCGTGTGGAAGCCGTTGTCGAGGATCCGCACCGGCATACCGGCGGGATCGTGTCGCAGCGCGGGATCGCCGGGCAGGGTCCAGGTCCACAGGGCCGCGATCAGGCCCAGGAGGGCGGCGGCGAGGATCGCCCTCACCTGCCGAGACCCTCATAGCTGACGCGTCCGCAGACGACGGCGCCCGTCTCGTCCGGCGCCGGACCCGTGCGCCAAACCTGCAGACGCAGCGACCGCTCGTCCCTCACCACCGCCAGCCAACCGGGAATTCGGCCCTCGCACAGGGGCGACGGCACGACCGGCGTGCGGGCGTCCAGAGGCACGACCTCGCGCAGTTCGACCTGGCGTTCGTGCGGCAGATTCAGATCACGGACGTCGCTCTCGCGGCCCAGGGCGATGCGGTGCGGGCGGGTGCGCAGCGCCGGGGCCTGTTCGAACACCAGAACGGCGCCCTCGAAGGTCAGCTCTCCGCCGGGCGCGTCCGCCTCGACGGGGCGGAAGGCGCCGAAGATCGCATGACCGCGCGCTTCCGGGGCGGGCGACCGCACGACGGGGACGCGGCCGCGCCAGCGCTGGACCGTGGGCTCGATCCGGGCGCGCACGACATCGACGCCGCGCTCCACCTGGCCTTCGTCGAAGGCCAACAGAAGCAGGACGAGGCAGAGGAAGCCCAGAAAGGCCGCCAGTCGCTTCAGCATGTCGGCGGCCCCGTCCTCCCCATCCGCGCAACCTAGTCGCGCAGGGCGAACGGCGATAGGCCCGTCGCGTTCCGGGCGAGCGGGATCAGTCGATGGCGGGGGAACGGCCGTCGGGCGCGGTCCAGTCGCCGCGGAAGGTGTACGACAGCGCGACGCAGTGTCTGTAGACGCCGTCGGACCATCGACCGACGGCGTGGATGGTCAGCGGCCGGCCGGCGCGCACCCGCCCCATCACCAGCCACGCGGCGTCGGCCGAGGGGCAGAGCGCCCGCACCAGACCGCGCCCCTCGCCCTCGTTCAGGATCTCATAGACGTCGCGTTCACGGGCGCCGGCGGGCAGGACGTCGATGGCCTCATAGGGCCCGCCCCAGCGCACCTCGGCCGAGCCGCGGCTGGTGGTGGCGTACAGCTTCTCGACCGAGACGGCGCCGAACAGGCCGCGCCGGACCTGCAGCGTGATGCCCTGCGTCAGGGCGCGTGTCACGCGGTCGGCGGCGTCGTAGGACCACAGCCGCACGTCGGCCAGGGCCGGCCCAGCGGCCAACACGACGGCCAGAAACGCGATGATCGCCTTCTTCATGCGAGCTTCCTCCGAGACGACTGCGGCGGAAGCTTGTCACGGATCTTTCCCTCCCCTTCATAGGGAGGGGCGATCGCGAAGCGATCGGGGAGGGGGAGTTTGAACTGCCCCACCCGGGCTCGCCAAGGCTCGCCCGGCTATGGGTAGCAAACGCACCTAAGGTCGAATATGCCCTGGTGGTCAGCACTTCGAGGGGTTTACGTGCCGCTGAGACAAAACACCGGGAAGCAGCTAACCGCCCACCTTAAGCGTCTCTATTCCCGATTGGGTGGCGAACTGCACTGGATCGAGAACCCGCCCAAGCTGCGGCAGAAGAAGTGGAGAGGCGGCGAGGCGTTCGCTGCCGAGGCCGACGAACGCGAGGCTAGGGCCGAGGAACTTCGGGTGGCGCTCCCCCACATCGTCTATGTCATCCAGATGTTCGAGCCCGACTGGAACCCCGAGCAACAAAAACTGATCAGGCCGCACCGCCGGGGTCCGAACCGCCCACCCCACGGATGGGCGGACGCGGCCTTCGACGTGTTGCGGGAAGATGGCGATTGGCTGACGGTGCGCGAGATGGTGGATCGCATCGTCGAGCGTCACGATCTGAGCGTCGATGATGGTCCCGCCCATGTGCAGGCATACGGAGCCATCAACGCAGCGTTGCAGCGTGCTCAGCGGGGCTTGGTGAACGATGGGGGACACCCGCCGCGATGGGCGCTGAAGGCGCGACAGGGCGGAAACGGGACGGCTAGCGCCGCTGGCGGGGACGACTGGTAGGCGGCGGCGGCTCCCACGCGGCGACCACAGCCTCGCGGAAGCGTTGGCGCAGGCTGGAAAGCAGGCGACCGAACGGCGACGGGTCGCGATCGCGGATGTTCAGCGGGGCGGCGGTGCGCTTCAGCATCTCCTTCTCGACGGTCTTGTGATAGCCGCAGACCTTGTAACCGATCACGACTTCGCGGCGCAGCCATTCGCTCATGGCCGCTTCGCTCGCCTGACGGCTTTTCAAATCGCCGAGTTCGCCGGTTCCCGCGACCCAGTGGATGGCGAAGACCGATTGACGGAACGGCGAGTCCCCAATGCTTCCGAGAAGGTGCCCCGTCACCCTCTCACGCAGAGAGTAGCCTTCGCCGACGTATCCGTTACGCCACACCCCGTAATCCCAGGCCGGAAGTTGCGGATCAGGGAAATAGCCAGCGAGGTTGAAGAGCCGTTCACCGCTCCGAAGGAACAAGCCGTAAACGCCCGGGCTCAGGGGCATCCGCTTGGGATCGTCCATGAACTCGCCGGCCGACATGAACTCGAAGCCGTCGCGCCAACGCTTCGCGGATCGGGCGTCAGCGACGCGGGGAGTTTCGACTTCTCCACTGGCGCGCTTGGCCTCCTTGCGCGCCCGCCGCCGCTCCTCGGCGTTCGGTGCGCTCCACTCAACCGGCACGCCGTCCTCGTTGATGATTTTGCAACGCCGCTTGGAACCGCCCGCCTTCTTCTTCAAAAAATAGCCAGCCATCGGCGAGCGGCCTGGGGTCATCATCGTTCCCAGGAGCGCTGCGAAGCTGTCGTCCGGACCGACACCCGTGTGGCTCAAGCGCCAGGTAAGCTGCGCCGTGTAAAGATCGAGGTAGTTGCCGAGGAGGCGACGATAGATCATCCGCATGCCCTCAAGGACGCGGAAGCCGCTCTCGGCCCAGTTGGTGCAGGCCTCCGGCGTGTAGAAGTGGTGGTCGTGAATGACCCGCTTCAGCGCGCAGTGCTCGCGAATCTGACCCCAATGGCCGCCGTCGGCGAACACGACGGCATTCGGGTCCACCACGTCGATGAACGGGGGGATTGGGTGGTGCTCCTGCTTCGCGATCCACGCGCGGGCGGGACCACCCCGCTGGCGAGCGAGCGTCACCTGGAACGTTCGGTCCGGCGCGCCATAGGGAAAACGGTAGTGATCCTTTTCGTTTCGCACGTTCTTGGGGCGGATGTAGCCCTTCAACTCCTTCCCATCGATCTCGATCTCCTCGCGCAGCATCGTGCGCCGCTCGAAGGCCTGCATCGCGCATCTGATCTTGTGCAGCCAGACGAAGATCGTCTTGTAGTTTTTCACCTTGGCGCGCAGGTCGCGTTTGATCTCAAGGGCGCTGCGGCCTTGGTAGGCCAGATTGAACTGCGCGAGGATCAGCAGGATCGTCTTGAACGGCAGCTTACGGTAGGCGAACGGCGTGTTGGTGGTCAGCGTGAACTGTCTCAAGCACTGTTTGCATTTGTAGAGATTGCCGTCCCGATAGGTCCACGCTGCCGGTGATCCGCAGTGATTGCAGCAAGGGTCGCCGCCATTTTCTGCGAATCGGTAACGGCGGAACAGCGCGCGCGCCTCCTCCTCCGAGAGTTCGGCGACCTCGGTCGGCGTCGCGGCATGTGCCGGGCCTTGAAGGAGAGCCAGTGATGTCAACGCACATACGGGAGGTTTGTCGCGTATGTGCGATACTCATCGCGCTAGGGCGGGTCAAGCAAATTGTCGCGGATATGCGATTTTTATCCCTTAAATGATCGATAGGTCGCGTGCCTTGATGGAGGGGCGAAGGGGTGGCATGAACGGGTATGGCTAAGCGCGCCGCGATGTCCTCTGAACCTGATGATCCCGAGAACGTCTGGCGGGAGAAGGCGCGAACCCTTTTGCGCGTCGAACAGCGTCGCCAGAACCTGACCTACGCCGACATAGCGGAGCGCATGCGGGCGATAGGGATCGAAGAGACCGAGGTCAGCGTCCGCAACAAGATCAGCCGGGGGACGTTCCCGGCGACCTTCATGCTGCAATTTATGCATGTGCTCGGGATCGACCTGATCCCCTTCAAGCCGCAGTTTACCGGGGAGTTCACATTGGCCCCCGAGCTGCTCGACAAGTTTCCAAAGGTCCGAATGACGCCGGAACTGATCGCTGCCTTGGCAGGAGCCCCAAAGAAGGAGTGACCTGAGCGCCAGCCGTCTGGGAGAGGGCGCTGGCTCTGGCCCGCCGAAGCTGACGAAGCGCCGGGCCTGATGGCCCAGCGCCCGTGCTTTCAAGACGGCTCGTTCCTGACGTCGCTCAGTATCTCGAACGCTCCCTTGGCCGCCACGATCGCAACCAGGGCGCCGACCACCAAGTCCGGCCAAGCCTGACCGAGCCACAGCACCAAGCCGCCGGCGACCAGGATGCCGCCGTTCGACACGAAGTCGTTGAAGCTGAAGGTTTCGGCGGCGCGCATGTTGACGTCGTCGCTGTCCACCTTTTGCAGCAGCTTCAGGCACCAGAGGTTCACCAGGGCCGCCGCGAGCGCCATGACCATCATGGTCGGCCCGATGGGCTCCGTCCCCATCAGCCATCGTCGGCCGACGTCGGCAAGAACCCCGATGGCGAACAGGAGCAGGAGAACCCCGGACATCGTGGCCGCCGTCTTCTTCCATCGTGGGGCGCGACCCACCGCCAGGAAGCTGATCAGATAAACGGCGCTGTCCGAGGCGTTGTCGGCCGCGTTCGCCAGCAAGGCGCTGGAGTCAGCCAGCCAGCCTGCCACCCCCAGCGCCAGGAACAGACCGAAGTTCAGGACGAGGACCAACAGCAGCGTCCGGCGCTGCCGCTGGTCTTGGGCGTTGAAGGCGGTCAATCGTCCATTCCTTCCGAGGCCCGGTGCTTGACCGCCCTGGCCGCGAACGTCGGCAGGACGAGCAGGGTGAGGATGGTCGCCGTCAGCAGACCGCCGATCACCACCGTTGCCAACGGCTTTTGCACCTCGGCGCCGGCGCCGTGGGCCAGCGCCATCGGGATGAAGCCGACGATGGCGACTAGCGCCGTCGTCAGAACGGCTCGCAGGCGGCTGGACGCGCCTTCGATGGCGGCTTGGTAGGGCGTCAGCCCGGCTGTCAGCCGCTCTCGAATGGCCTGCATCAGGACGAGGCCGTTCAAGGTCGCCACGCCCGACACGGCGATGAAGCCGACGGCCGCAGAGACCGAGAACGGCATCCCGCGCAGCAGCAGTGCTAGGGCTCCGCCTACCAGAGCCAAAGGGACACAGGCGAAAACCAGACCGGCCTCCGCGAACGATCCCAACGCCAGGAACAGCAGCACTCCGATCAGGACGAACACGATCGGAATGACGAGGCCGAAGCGTTGCTCGGCTCGCTTCAGGTTCTCGAACTGCCCACCCCAATCGAGATAGACCCCGGCCGGCAGGGCCATCTCTGCGACCTGGCTTTGGGCCTCGGTGACGAAGCCGCCCAGGTCACGCCCGCGCACATTGGCCTGGACCACCATACGGCGGCTGCCGTTTTCGCGGCTGATCTGGTTTGGACCCTCCGCCGTTTGTATGCGCGCGACCGAAGACAGCGGCACGATCACGCCGGTGTCGGATACGATGGGAAGCGCCGCCAGGGCCGCAGGGTCGTTCCGGGCGTCGTCGGGCAGGCGGACGACGACGTCGAACCGGCGGTCGCCCTCGAAGATGCGTCCGGCCTCGGCGCCGCCGACGCCGGCAGAGACCGCCTCGCTGACGTCTGCGGCCGACAGGCCGTAGCTGGCGGCAGCGGTCCGATCCACGCTGACGGTCAGGGTGGGCAGGCCGGACGCCTGCTCGACGCGGACGTCGGCTGACCCGGTCGTCTCCCGAAGCGCAGTTGCGACCTGATCCGCCACCCGCTGGAGGGTGTCGAAGTCGTCGCCATAGACCATGACGGCCAAGTCGGTGCGGACGCCGGAGATCAGTTCGTTGAAACGCAGTTCGATCGGCTGGCTGAACTCGAAGTTGTTGCCGATCTGCTGGGCGGCCACGCCTTCGATCCGCTCGATCAGTTCTTCCTTCTCCAGGCTCGGATCGGGCCAATCCTTGCGGTCTTTCAGCACGATGACGCTGTCGGAGATGTTGGGCGGCATGGGGTCCACAGCGGCCTCGGCCGTGCCGGTGCGCGAGAACATGGTCTCCACCTCCGGCTGGGCCTTGATGGCGCGCTCCAACGCCATCTGCATCGCCAGGGATTGCTCCAAGGAGGCGGAAGGGACGCGCAGCGCCTGCATGGCGATGTCGCCTTCGTCGAGCGTCGGGATGAACTCCCGGCCCAGCGACATGAAGGAGACGACCCCGATGACCAGGGTGACGACTGCCGAGATCAGAACGATCTTGGGGCGCGAGACCGCGTTCCTGATCGCCGGTTGGAGGAACCGGCGGGCGAACCGCAGGATGAAGGTCTCATGTTCCTCGGCCTGACCGTCGGCACCGATGTGGACCTTTTTGGGATCGCGCACCAGCAGGGCGGTCATGGCCGGCACGAAGGTGAAGGAGAAGATGAAGGCGCCGACGAGGGCGAGCATAACGGTTGCGCCCATGGGCTGGAACGTCTTGCCCTCAACCCCCTCAAGCAGCAGCAGCGGCGCGAACACCAGCAGGATGATCAACTGACCGAAGGCGGCCGGCTTCACCATCTGACGCGCGGACTGAACCGCCACGTCCAGGCGCTCGTGTCGGGTCAGCATCCGACCGAGCTGAGCCCGCCGCTGCGTCAGCATTAGCAGGGTGTTCTCGATCACCACGACCGCGCCATCCACCATCAGGCCGAAGTCCAGCGCGCCCAGGCTCATCAGGTTGCCGCTGATGCCGAACCTGTTCATGCCGATGACGGCGAACAGGAACGACAGCGGGATCATCAGGGCCGTGATGGTGGCGGCGCGGATGTTGCCCAGCAGCAGGAACAGGACGATGATGACCAGCAGCGCGCCCTCGGTCAGGTTCCGAGCGACGGTCGAAATGGTCGAGTTCACCAGTTCACTGCGGTTTAGGACCGGCAGGGCGACGATGCCAGGAGGCAGGCTGTCGTCCACCACCGCCAGCCGCTCGGCCGCCGCCTGGGCCACCGTGCGGCTGTTGCCGCCGGCGATCATCAAGGCGGTGCCCAGGACTGCCTCGTGCCCGTCGCGGCTGGCGCCGCCCAAACGTGGAGCCTGCCCGATCTCGACCGTGGCGACGTCGGCGACCCGGACGACCAGACCGCCGCGATTGACCACAGGGGCCTGGGCCAGATCGTCGATGGTCAAAGCAAGGGCGTCGGTGCGGACGACCAGGGCCTCGCCCGCGCGCTGGATGTAGCCGGCGCCAGCCTGCGTATTGGCGCGTTCGACCGCCTCGACCAGATCACCGAGGCCGAGGCCGTAGGCAGACAACCGTGCGGCATCGGGCCTGACGGCATACTCCTTGACGTAGCCGCCGACGGTATCGACGCCGGCGAGGCCTGTAGTCGTGCGCATCTGCGGCGCGATGATCCAGTCCTGGACCGTGCGCAGATAGGTCGCGCGCTGCTCGGGCGTCGTCAGTCGCTCACCCTCTGGGGTCAGATAGTCTCCGCCGGCCTGCCATCCGGGCTGGCCGGGTCTGGACAGGGTCTTGGTGTTGAAGGGGACGTAATCGACCGTCCACATCAGCACTTCACCGAGGCCGGTGGTGATCGGCGACAGCCCCGGCTCCACGCCTTCGGGAAGGCCCTCCGACGCGGCGGCGAGCCGTTCGGCGACCTGCTGACGGGCGAAATAGATGTCGGTCTGGTCCGTGAAGATCGCAGTGATCTGGCTGAAGCCGTTGCGTGACAGCGATCGGGTGCTGGTCAGGCCGGGGATGCCGGCTAGAGCGGTTTCCAGCGGATAGGTGACCTGCCGCTCGATCTGCTCGGGCGCCAGGGCGGGGGCGACCGTGGTGATCTGCACCTGACGGTTGGTGATGTCGGGAACGGCGTCGATGGGCAGTTTGGTCAGTTCGAACAGACCCAGGGCCGCCACGAGACTGACCGCCAGGACGACGAACCAACGGAAGCGGACGGATGCCGCGATGATTGCGCTGAACATGCTGTCGCTCCCTAGTGGCCGTGCTCGGCCTCGCCCTTGGCGAGTTCGGCTTTCAGGAGGAAGGCGTTGGTTCCGGCGATGCGCTCCGTGCCGGTCAGGCCGCTTAGGATTTCGGTGCGGTCGCCGGCCTGCCTGCCCACCAGGACGGGCGCGGCGCGGAACCCCGTGGCAGTGCGGACGAATACAACGCTCGCACCCTCTACGGTTTGAACGGCGTCGGAGGGGACCGTGAGGCCGCCGACGGCCTGGCCCGTGACCACAACGCCGGAGACGGCCGATCCTGCCGGCGGCAGACCCCCGCCCGCCGGTCGGGCGCGGATGATGGTGGCCCCGCTTTCCTCGCCTGCGTCGGCGGCGACCCCGGTGACGACGGCGTCGAACTCGCCCGCCGGTCCCTGCACGCGCATGGTCGAACCCGCGCGAACCTGGGCAGCGAGCGCGGGAGGCGCCGTGAAGACGATCTCGACCCTCGCCGGATTGGTGACCTCCGCGATGACGCCACCCTGGGCAGCGAACCCACCCGGCCCGACTTGAACGCTGGTCACGACCCCGCTGATGGGGCTGACGACGCTGAGGCGACCCGAGGCGTTGGGCGAGCCTGCGGCCGAGGCCCGCGCTCTGGCCGCCCGCGCTGCGGCGTCGGCGCTTAGGGCCTGCGCATGGGCGATCTCCGCATCGCGCGTGGCGACGACGCCTTGGGCCGCCAGACTTTCCTCGCGGCTGTGCGCCTGTTGCGCCGCGACCGCATTGGCCTGGGCGGCGTCCGCATCTGCACGCAGGGCGGCGGCGTCGCCGCTGACCAGCACCGCCAGGGGCTGACCTGCTCGAACCGACTGCCCAGGCGCCACCAGAACCCGTTCGACGCGTCCGCCGACGCTCGCGGCGACGGCCGCGCGCGCGTCCACCATCGGCTCGACGCGCCCGGAAAGACGGGTCTCGCTTCCGCCGCCGCCTGTGACCGCGACAATCGAGATGTTCGCGGCGGTGATCTGCGCCTCGGTCAGGACGACGACGCCTTCCTCGGTCGCGCCTTCCTCGGCATGACCTTCCTCACCTTGGGCGTGTTCTTCTTCGGCGGACGCGGCCGGTGCGTCGGCCGGCGAGCGCGTCATCGCGTAAAGACCCGCACCGCCGAGAACGACCACGGCGGCGACCCCGGCCATGAGCCAGGTCTTGTTGATGTTGGGGGTGCGTTTCATTGCGATGATCCAAACGGGAAGCGGCCTTGCAGGCGCGCGAGATCGACTTCCGCCCGGACCCGCGCGAGGCGGGCGTCCACGGCGGCGTTGCGGGCCGCGATCAGCGCGGCTCGGGATGAACTGAGTTCGAGTTGCGAGATGCGTCCGGCCTCGAAGCCGATGCGGGAGAGGCGATAGGCCTCTTCTGCGGCCGTCACGCCGCCGTCGGTCGCCCAGACGCGGCTGTTGGCGGATCGCAGTCGAGCCTCGGCCCCGGCGAGATCGGCCTGGGCGGTCTGTGTCGCAGCCATGACGCGGGCGTCGGCGGCCCGGAACTCGGCCTGGGCGGCGTCATAGTTGCCCCGGTTCCGGTCGAACAAGGGCAGGGGCATACTGACGCCGAACGTCAGGGCGGTCGCGTCTTCGGCCTCATAGCGACGCACGCCGACCGAGACGCGGACGTCCGGCCTCGCGCGCACCCGCTCCACTTCGATCCGGCTCTCGGCGGCCGCGCGTTCGGCCTCGGCCACCCGCACCTCGGGCGACGTCGAGGGGGTCGGAACGAGCGCGGGCGGCTCTCGATCCAGCAGACTGGCGCCAATGGAGGTCATCGGGTTCGGCAGCATCGCCACGGCGGTCAGCCTCGCAAATGCGGCGTCGCGTTCCGCCTGCGCCTCGTCGAGGGCGGCTCTCGCCGCCGCCGCCTGGCTCTGGGACTGGATGCCGCGAAACAGCGGCTCTCGGCCCTCTTCGACCAGGATCATCAGCGCCCGCGCGTCCGCGATCGTCAGGTCGAGGGCTTCCTGCGCCAACTGAAGGCGCCGCTCGGCCGCCTCGGCTTCGGCATAGGCGAGCGCCAGCCTGCCGGCCGCGTCCAGGGTGGCGAGGTCGCGTCGCAACAGCGACGTTCTGCCCTCGGCCTGGGCGACGCCCACCCTGGCGCCTCGCCGGCCCCAGAGTTCAAGGTCCTGGCTGACGGACAGTGTGGTCTCGGCGTTGTCGTAGCCGGAGAAGGGTCCGCTACCGAAGGCGTTCTCGGCTTCAAGGCTCAGGGCCGGATTCGGCCGGACACCCGCCTGACGAACGCGGGCTTCGGCCGCATCGACCAGGGCGTCGGCTTCCAGCGCGCCGGGCGTCAGGCCGATGCGTTCAAGCAGTTCTTCATATGACGGCACGGGGTCGGCCCAGGCAGGGCCGATAGCGACGGTCGCCATCGCGACCACGGCGCAGCCGATCGCGAGACGCGAGCGGCAAAATTTGAGGGGTGGCATGTTCCATGTCCCAGAGGTTCCAAACGATTGACGAGCGCCATCAGGCGCAGGGCATCGTCAGGCTCTGGGAGGGCGCTTGGGACCGCTGGGGGTGCGGGAATCCAGGGGCTCGGACGCGGGTAGGAACGGCGTCATAGTCGAGACGGTGGTCGCCGCCGTGGGCTCTGGTGCCGGCGGCAAGGGCGCGCCACCGTGGTGACAGTGACCGTGCGAACAGATCGCATGGTCTTCACCTGGGGCGCCGGGCTCCGTGTCCGCCGAGCCGAATGAGGTTTCAGCGGAGGTCGAGTGCGCCGGCTCCAACGCGCAGGTCGCAGCGTCCACGGCAGACGAAAGCACGAACAGCGACATGAACGCTGCAAGCAGCGCCGCCATCCATCCACGTTTGAGCCGCATCATGTCCACGTCGCCCCATAGCACGAGGCGCGTTGAAGAACACGTCCATCTCGCACGGGCGCTGCGTCGCGCCTTAGCTGTATCCGGCCGGCCGTTCATGACCCTTGCCTCAACTCGTCGCGCGACTGGCGGATGATCGCCCAGGCTGACTGAAGGAAAACAAGAGCCAGGATCACACCCGCGATCAGGTCGGGCCAGCGCGAAGCGGTGATCCACACCAAACCGCCTGCCGCCGCGACGACCAGGCTCTCGATGAGGTCGTTGCGGGTGCAGAGCCAGACGGACCGGACATTGGCGTCGCCGTCACGGTGGCGCACCAGCAGCAGAGCGGCGATGCCGTTGGCGACGAAGCCGAGCAGTCCCAGCCCTGAGATGACGGCCCCCTCCGGCGGCGCCCCCGACACGGCGCGCCAGATCGCGAAGCCCAGGATGAAGGCGGCGAGCAGCCCGAGGCTCGCGCCCTTCAGCAGGGCCGCGCCCGCCCTGACCCGCGTAGATCGGCCGATGGCCCACAGGCTGATCGCGTAGGTCGCGCTGTCGGCCAAGAAATCCAGAGCGTTCGCCCCCAGCGCCGCCGAACCTTGTAGCCAGGCGCCCCCGGCCAACGCCACGAACGCGAGGGCGTTGATGGCGATCACCGACCAAAGGATACGACGATAAGCGGGTGTGGCGCCGTCGAACTTGACGGCGGCACCGCATCCGCAGCCGGCGGAAGGCTCTTCAAGGACGGGCTGGCTCACGGCGACCTCCAAGTTGGAGACACCCTTCTGCATCCTATAGCCACTAGAGCATCAAGCCCCTATTTTCGCGACATGGCCTCCCCCTCACCGTCCACGCGAAGCATCGGAAAACTGGCCGCGCTCACAGGCGTGAAGGTCCCGACCATCCGCTTCTACGAGCAGATCGGGATCATGCCCGCCCCGGAGCGGACCGCGAGCGATCGCCGCATATACGACGACGCGGCACTGCGCCGCCTGTCCTTCGTCCGTCACGCCCGTGACCTGGGCTTCGACCTGGACTCGATCCGCTCGCTTCTGGACCTAGCCGATGAACCAGAGCGCCCGTGCGGCGAGGCCAACGCCATCGCCGAACGCCACCTCGCGGTGGTCACCGGAAAAATCGCCCGGTTGAAAGCCCTTCAGTCCGAACTCTCCCGGATGACGGCCGAGTGCGCCGGCGGGCGGGTCTCCGCCTGCAAGGTGATCGAGGTCCTACATGATCACGACCGCTGCGGCGTCGATCACAGCGGCGCAAGATCGCTGTTTTAGCCGTGGATACTCGCGGGCCGTGGGTCACGCGCGGCCCTAGCTGGCGACCACCGCCGCATCCTTTAGGTCCTGCCGCCAGCGCGCCGCCTTGATCAACGCCCGCGCCACGCTGGCGCGGTCAGGCGCGGTGGCGATCACGCGGCCGTTTCGCAGTCCGATGAAGCCTCGACCATCGCGTTCCGGCGCGATCTGGCAGAGTTGGTTTCCGTGAAAGAACGACAAGCTATTCATCGGGCCAACTCCAGCGGGACGGCAGCAGCTTGCTTGACCTGTCGGGTCGCAAGAACCCAGCCTTGCGGCCCCGCCCCAATCGGCACAGCGAGCACCCGTCCAGCCAGTCGCAAGGGCCTGAGACAGGCTCGCACGCGCCGGGCCATCGTGATTTCCAGCTTCACGTCTTCGGGGTCGAGGTCTCGCGTCTCGACGACCGCCCGTGCCAGCGCTCTCGATGTGAGCGGTCCGTCAGCTTCTCTCAGACAATCAACGACGATGCCGGTGATCTCCCCCGGCGCGGCGGCGTGTAGCGGCCGGGCTCGTTTCGGGGCTATCTTGCTCAGGTCGATGTCGGGTTTGAGCAGGACGAGCACCGCGTCGAGATGTTGGATCGCTTGGTGAAGCTCGCGCAGCTTCCCTTGCTGTCTCTCCAAGTCGCCGTCCAACTCGGCACGCCTGCGGACCAGGGTATGCAGAGCGACAGAATGTTCGGTGCCGAAAGGAATGATCGAATTTGCCATCCCCCGATCATAATCGCAGCGGTTTCTACTGTCCCGGCTGTCAAGGTGTGTTTGCTACCCATAGCCGGGCTCGCCGTCCCTCCCCACTTCGGGGGAGGGAGAACTTCGTCGCGCGCTCAAGCAGCGAGCGACCACGTCGCGAGCGGTAGCGCCCAGATCAAAGGCTCCGCTTGATCTCTTCGACCGTGAAGCACTCGATGTAGTCGCCTTCCTTGATGTCGGTGAAGCCCTGGAAGTGCATGCCGCACTCCTGGCCCGACGGCACCTCGTTGACCTCGTCCTTGAAGCGCTTGAGCGTCTGCAGCGTGCCCAGCTCCAACACCACGACGTCGTCGCGGATGATGCGGACCTTGGCGCCCTTGCGGACCACGCCTTCGGACACCCGGCAGCCGGCGATCTTGCCGACCTTGGAGATGTCGAACACCTGCAGCACCTGGGCGTTGCCCAGGAAGGTCTCGCGCTGGATCGGCGCCAGCATGCCGGACAGCACGCCCTTCATGTCGTCCAGCAGGTCGTAGATGATCGAATAGTAGCGGATCTCCACGCCCTCGCGCTCGGCCAGGTCGCGGGCCTGTTTCGAGGCGCGGACGTTGAAGCCCAGGATCGGCGCCCCGGCCGACTTGGCCAGATTGACGTCGCTCTCCGTGATGCCGCCGGCGCCCTGCATGACGATGCGGGCGCGGACCTCGTCGTTGCCCATTTTGTCCAGCGAGGCGGCGATGGCCTCGCCCGAGCCCTGGACGTCGGACTTGATGACGACCGGCAGCTCAGAGATCTTCTTGGAGCCCAGCTTGGCCATCATGTCGGCCAGCGAGGCGCCCGACACGCCGGTTCCGGCCGCCTTCTCGCGCTTCTGACGGGCGCGGAATTCGGTCAGCTCGCGGGCGCGGGCCTCGTTCTCCACGGTGGCGAAGACGTCGCCGGGCGACGGCGTCTCGTCCAGGCCGAGGATCTCGACCGGGACGGCCGGGCCCGCGCTGGGCAGCTGGGCGTTGCGCTCGTCCAGCAGGGCGCGGACCTTGCCCCAGGCGGAGCCGGCCACGACGATGTCGCCGCGCTTCAGCGTGCCGCGCTTGACCAGGACGGTCGCGACCGGACCGCGGCCCTTGTCCAGCTTGGCCTCGATGACCACGCCCTCGGCCGAACGGTCGGGGTTGGCCCGCAGGTCCATGACCTCGGCCTGCACCAGGATGGCGTCGATCAAGCCGTTGAGGTTGGTCCGCTCCTTGGCCGAGACCTCGATGATCTGCGTCTCGCCGCCCAGCGATTCCGCGATGACCTCGTACTGCAGCAGTTCGTTGACGACCTTGGTCGAGTTGGCGTCCGGCTTGTCGATCTTGTTGACCGCCACGATCAGCGGCGCGCCGGCGGCCTTGGCGTGCTGGATGGCCTCGATGGTCTGGGGCATGACGCCGTCGTCGGCGGCCACCACCAGGACGACGAGGTCGGTCACGTTGGCGCCGCGGGCGCGCATGGCGCTGAAGGCCGCGTGACCCGGCGTGTCCAGGAAGGTCACGCGCTGACCGTCTTCCAGCCGCACCTGATAGGCGCCGATGTGCTGGGTGATGCCGCCGGCTTCGCCGCCGGCCACGTCGGTGGTGCGCAGCGCGTCCAGCAGCGAGGTCTTGCCGTGATCGACGTGGCCCATGATGGCCACGACAGGGGCGCGGGTCTCGGTGGCGCCTTCGTCGTCGGCCTCGGACAGGAAGCCCGTCTCGACGTCCGATTCCGACACGCGCTTGACGGCCATGCCGTATTCCTCGGCCACCAGCTCGGCGGTGTCGGAATCGATGACGTCGTTGATCTTCATCATCAGGCCCTGACGCATCAGGAACTTGACGACGTCGGCGCCGCGGATGGCCATGCGGTTGGCCAGCTCGCCGACGGTGATGGTGTCGGGGATCACGACCTCGCGCGGACGGTTCGGCGCGTCGGTCGAGCCGCCCTTGCGCTTCTCCTTCTCGCGTTCGCGGGCGCGGCGGACCGAGGCCAGGGAGCGCATGCGCTCGGCGGCGTCCTCGTCTCCTCCGGCCACGGCCTGAATGGTCAGCCGGCCTTCGCGGCGCTTGGGCTCGCCACGCGTCCGGCTGACGGCCTTGCCCGGACCGGCTTCCGAGAAGCGGCGATCACGGTCGTCGTCGCGGCCGCCGCCGGCGGCGGGACGCGGGGCGCCGAAGCCGGCGCGGACGGGACGGGCGACCTCGGGCTGGCTCGGGGGCGCGGCGCCTCTCGGACCCGCGGGCCCGGTGCGGGCGCCGCCGGGGCCCCGCGCGGCTCCCGGAGCGGGCTTGGGCGCGACGGCCGAATAGCGGACGGGCTCGCCCGGTGTGCGGGCACGGCCGGCCGGACCGGCGCCGGTCGCGCCGCCGGGACGCGGAGCATAGCTGCGCTCACCGCCGCCCATGGCCTGCTCGCGGGCCGATCGGCCGCCGAAGGCCGGACGCTCCGGCGCGGCGCGCGACGGGTTGCCCGGCTTGGGCACGCGCTGGCCGAAGTTGACGGTCGGACGCGCCGACGCGGCGGGCCGCGGCGCAGGAGCGGGAGGCGCGGGTTCGGCCGGCGCCTCGGCGACGGGGGCCGGGGCGGGCTTGGCCTTGGGCGCTTCCGGCGCGGGCGCGGCGGCGCCCAGCTTGGCGGCTTCCTGACGCGCGGCCTCGGCGGCGGCCCTGGCGGCGGCGGCTTCGGCCTGGGCGGCCTGGGCGGCCTCGGCGGCGCGCGTGGCCTGCTCCCGCTGAGCGGCGTCGCGACGGGCGCGCTCCTCGGCGGCCAGACGTTCGCGGTCGGCCTGCTGACGTGTGGCCAGTTCGATGGCGCGGCGACGCGCCTCCTGCTCGGACTGCGACAGACCGCCGGCGTCGGCCGGAGCCGACGCGCGCGGCGCTTGCGGGGCCGGAGCCTCGGTGCGAGGGCGCGCGACGTCGAAGCCCTGCGGCCGTTGATGTCCCCCACCGGGAGGCGCGCCGACGCGGCGCTTGGTCTCGACCACCACGGTCTTGGTTCGGCCGTGGCTGAAGCTCTGGCGCACGGTGCCGGTCGAAACCGATCCCGCCTGCCGGGGCTTCAGGCTCAGCGGCGCGCGCGGCCCCGTCGTTGAGGGGGTCTGCTTGCCGTCTTGGGTCTTGTCGTTCTCGTCAGTCATCCGGTCGCTTTACTTTCGGCCCAGGACAGTCCCGGAGCCGTCGTCGAAACACAAAAAGCCGTGCGGCGCCCCGCCCCGTCTAGGGAGCGAAACCCCGCCCGTCTGAAAATCCATCCGGGTCCTCAGCCGCGTCGCCGCGCCATCCGGGCGGCGTCAACGGTCGAAATCCCGCCAGTCGTTCGACCTCGGTGGTCCAGCGATCGGCCCGCCCGCCCTCAAGCAGGACGGCGTGTATCGCATTTTCCAGCCCCAGGGCCAAACTCAAATCGTCGGCGGTGAAAAGCCCGCAGACCTGGGGCGGCGGCGTCTGATGCCTGGCCAGCGCCAACAGCTTGCCGCGCCCGTCGGCGGACCCGTCCGCCGCCTCGACCAGCCAGGCGGCCCGGCCCGACCGGATCGTGGCGGCCGCCTTTTCGAAGCCGGAGATAAGCACGCCCTCGCGCCGGGCAAGCCCCAGCTGATCCAGACAGCGCCGGAACAGCAGAGCTTCGACCGTCTCCGCCAGGTCGGCGGCGGGCTTCAGCGGCGCCTTGGCCGCCTTGGCGAACAGGTTCTTGGACGCGGCCAGGGCGACGGCGTCGCGGGTGGCTTCCACCCACATGCCGCGGCCGGGCAGTTTGCGTCCCAGATCCGGGGCGACCGAACCGTCCGGGGCGGCGACGAAACGGATCAGACGAGATTCGTCCATGACCTGGCGGGTGACCAGATCGCGGCGTTCCCTGTCAGCCGTGGCGTCGCGCAGCCCCATGGACGGTCCGGGCTCCCATCACGCGTCTTGCGGCTGGTCGTCGGCCTCGGCTGAGGCCTCCGGCTCGCCGGCGTCGTCGCCGCCCTCGGCCGCGCCGAAGACCACGTCGGGGTCGTATTCGCCCTCGGCGTATTCTTCCTCATATTCCGGCTCGGGCTGCGGCAGTTCCGAAGCGTCGATCCAGCCGGCGGCCACGCGGGCCTGGAGGATCAGCATCTCGGCGTCTTCCTGGGCCAGATTGAAGCTCTCCAGCACGCCGGGGACCTTCACCCGCTCGCCGTTCTTGACCTCGAAGCCGCCGCGGATCTCGTCGGTGGCCAGGTCGGCCAGATCCTCGACGGTCTTCACGCCGCCCTCGCCCAGCGCCACGGCGATGGGCAGGGTCACGCCGGGCACTTCCAGCACGCCGTCCTCGACGCCCAGTTCCTTGCGCTTGGCGTCCTGCTCGGCGGCCAGCTTGTCCAGCCAGTCGCGCGCGCGGGCCTGCAGCTCCTCGGCCGTGTCCTCGTCGAAGCCCTCGATGTCGGAGATCTCATAGGGTTCGACGAAGGCCAGGTCCTCGACGGTCGCAAAGCCTTCGGTGACCAGCAGCTGGGCGATCACCTCGTCGACGTCCAGGGCCTCCTGGAACAGCTGGGTCCGCTCGGCGAACTCGCGCTGGCGGCGCTCGGAGTCCTGAGACTCCGTGATGATGTCGATCTGCCAGCCGGTCAGCTGGCTGGCCAGGCGCACGTTCTGGCCGCGGCGGCCGATGGCCAGGCTCAGCTGCTCGTCGGGAACCACCACCTCGACGCGGTCGGCCTCCTCGTCGAGCACGACCTTGGAGACTTCCGCCGGCGCCAGGGCGTTGACGATGAAGGTCGGCTCGTCCGGGTTCCACTGGATGATGTCGATCTTCTCGCCCTGCAGCTCGGCGACCACCGCCTGCACGCGGCTGCCGCGCATGCCGACGCACGCGCCGACCGGGTCGATGGAACTGTCGTTCGACAGGACCGCCATCTTGGCGCGCGAACCGGCGTCGCGGGCGGCGGCGCGGATCTCGATCACGCCGTCATAGACCTCGGGCACTTCCTGGGCGAACAGCTTGGCCATGAAGCCCGGGTGGGCGCGCGACAGCATGACCTGCGGGCCCTTGGCCTCAGGGCGGACGTCGTAGATGTAGGTCCGGATCCGGTCGCCGATGTTGAACACCTCGCGCGGGATCGAGTCGTTGCGGCGCATGATGCCCTCGCCGCGGCCCAGATCGACGATGGTGTTGCCGTACTCGACCCGCTTGACGGTGCCGTTGACGATCTCGCCGACGCGGTCCTTGAACTCTTCGTACTGGTTGGCGCGCTCGGCGTCGCGGACCTTGCCCATGACGACCTGGCGGGCCATCTGGGTCTGAACGCGGCCGAACTCGAACGGCGGCAGATCCTCGACGTATTCCTTGCCGACCTCGGCCTCCGGATCGCGCTTCAGGGCGTCGCGCAGGCGCACCATGGCGCTGTCGTTGAACTCTTCCAGCTCGTCTTCCGGCTGCCAGCCGTCCTCGACGATGGTGACGTGGCGGGTCAGGGCCATCTCGCCGGTCTTTGGGTCCATCCGGGCGCGGATGTCGTGATGGGCGCCGTAGCGGGACTTGGCGCCCTTCTGCACGGCCTCCTCGATCGCCTCGATGACGATCTCCTTGTCGATGTTCTTCTCGCGCGCGACGGCGTCGGCGATCTGGAGAAGTTCGAGACGGTTCGCGGAAACGCCAACGGCCATGGTTCGGTCCTCAGTCTTCGGTTTCTTGGCGGGCGGCGCGCTTTTGCGCCCCCGCCTTCATCAGTTGATCGGTCAGCACCAACTTGGCGTCGACCAGCCAGGCGAACGGCAGGAGCGCGGTGTCCTCCTCGCCCTCCAGGTCCATCAGCACATCGTCGCCCTCGACGCCGGCGACGACGCCCTTGAAGCGCTTGCGGCCCTCGACCATGCGGTCGGTCTCCAGTCGCGCCTCGAAGCTCTCGAAGGTCTCGAAGTCCTCCAGCCGGGTCAGGGGGCGGTCGATGCCGGGCGACGACACCTCCAGCAGATACTCGCCGGCGATCGGGTCGGCGGCGTCGAACACCTCCGACACCGCGCGGCTCAGCCGGGCGCATTCCTCCACCGAGATGTCGTGGTCGGACGGGCGCTCGGCCATGATCTGCAGGCGCCGCCGCTGGGTTCCACCCATCAGCCGCACGCGCACGACCGCCAGGCCCAGCGTCTCGGCGACGGGCTCGATCAGCTCCAGCAGCTGGCGATCTTCGGCGGTCTTGGCCTTCAAGGCGCGACATTCTCGATACGGGCGCCTGGACGGCGCCCTGGCCCAAAACAAAAGCGGCGGTCCATCCGGGCCGCCGCTTCAAACGGCGCCGTTAGGACGCCGGTCTAACGATGTGAGCGGTCCTATAGACCCGCCGGAGCACCTTGTCAGCCCCCGTCGTCGAGCGTCGCGAACGCCCGTACGGGAAACGTCCCAAAGCCCTTCACCTTGGGCGGGGCGGCGGTGAAACGGAAGCCGCTGTCGGGCAGCAGCTCCAGTCCGCGCATGTGCTCCACTATGGGGACGCCCGCGCCCAGAAGACGGGAATGGACGGGCCGGGCGCGGGTATGCGTGTCGTCGATGTTGTGGGAATCGATCCCCACCAGGGCCGTGCCGGCCTCGACCAGCCGGTCCGCCGCGGCCGCCGTGAGGAAGGGATGCCCCTCGTAATAGACCTCGGTCCGCCAGTGCCGGCTCCAGCCGGTATGGATCAGGACGGCCTTGCCGGCGAGGTCCAGTCCGTCGAACGGGTCGGCGTCGATCGCCATGCGGTCGCCGGCCCGCACCACCAGCCCCGGCAGATCGGCGACGCGCTCCACCCCCACCTGCGACAGATCCTCGCCGTCGGCGTAGCGGTGGAAGGGCACGTCCAGATAGGTCCCGGTGTTGCCGACCATCGTGATCTGGCCGATCTGGAACTCCGTCCCCGGATCATAGGCGGACCGCGACGCCTCACGACTCAGCCAGTCGCAGACGTGCGGGGCGGGCAGACCCCTGTAGGTCACCATGCCGTCCTCGATGACGTGGCTGAGGTCGATCAGGGTCACGTGCGTTCGAACTCCAGGAAGATCGGCGGGGTGTCGCCCAGCCGCTTCTCCTCATAGCGCGTGACGACGTGATCGGCCGGGGCGAGCCGCCAGTCGTCGGCGCTCTCCGCCGGCCAGGACAGCCCCGGCGTCGCCCGCAGCCGCTCCAACGCCCAGTCGGCGTAGTCCTTCCAGTCGGTGACGAAACGCAGGCGGCCGCCGGGCTTGAGCACGCGCACCAGTTCGGTCGTGAATTCCGGCTGGATCAGCCGCCGTTTGTTGTGGCGCACCTTCTGCCAGGGGTCGGGGAACAGGATGAAGACCCGGTCCAGCGACGCGTCCGGCAGGGCGTGGACCACGTCACGTCCGTCGTCGGGGTGGATGCGCACGTTCTTCAATCCGCCCTCATCGACGTGGCGAAGGGCCGAGGCCACGCCGTTGACGAAGGGCTCGCAGCCGATCACCAGCACGTCCGGCCGCCGCGCCGCCTGCGCCGCCATGTGCTCGCCCCCGCCGAAGCCGATCTCCAGCCAGACCTCCGCCGCGCCCGGCATCAGGGCGGCCGGAACGATCGGCCACGCCTTGGGGTCCGGCACGCGGATGAACGGCAACAGGGTGTCGAACAGCGCCGCCTGCCGCGGCTTCACCGCGCGCGACTTGATGCGGCCGAAGGAGCGGAGCGGGGGATGGGTGGAGGCGTCGGGGTCGGACATGAGGGCGCTATATCTCTCCCTCTCCTTCAGGGGGAGGGAGGAGCGCGGTCAAACCAGCGCCTTCAGCTTCCCGACCAGATCCGTCCTTTCCCAGCTGAAGCCGCCGTCGGCGTCCGGCGCCTGGCCGAAGTGGCCGTAGGCGGCGGTGCGGGCGTAGATCGGCTTGTTCAGTCCCAGGTGCGTGCGGATCGAGCGCGGCGTGGCGCCGCCGATCAGGGCCGGCAGTTCGCGCTCCAGCACTTCCTCGTCGATCTTGCCCGTGCCGTGCAGGTCGACGTGGACGGACTGGGGCTCGGCCACGCCGATGGCGTAGGATAGCTGGATGGTGCAGCGATCGGCCAGGCCGGCGGCGACGACGTTCTTGGCCAGATAGCGGGCGGCGTATGCGGCCGAGCGGTCGACCTTGGTCGGATCCTTGCCTGAAAAGGCGCCGCCCCCGTGCGGGGCGGCGCCGCCGTAGGTGTCGACGATGATCTTGCGGCCGGTCAATCCGGTGTCGCCGTCCGGGCCGCCGATCTCGAAGACTCCGGTCGGATTGATGTGCCAGACGGTCTGGTCGGTGATGAAGTCGGCGGGCAGAACCTCGCGCACCACAGGCTCCACGACCGCCCGCACCTCTGCCTGGGTTCTGCCCTTGGCGTGCTGGGTCGAGACGACGATGGAGGTGGCGCGCACCGGTCGGCCGTTCTCGTAGAACAGGGTGACCTGGCTTTTGGCGTCGGGCTCCAGGATCGAACCGCCATGGTGGCGCAGGGCCGCAAGACGGCGCAGAATTTCGTGGCTGTAGGCCAGGGTGGCGGGCATCAGTTCCGGGGTCTCGTTCGAGGCGTAGCCGAACATGATGCCCTGGTCGCCGGCCCCCTCGTCCTTGTCGTCGGTCGCGTCCACGCCCACGGCGATGTCGATCGACTGGCCGTGCAGGTGGTTCGAGAACTCGAACGTCTTCCAGTGGAAGCCGTCCTGTTCATAGCCGATGTCGCGCACGGCCGTGCGGACGGCGTCCTCGATCTCCTGCTCGACGCCCGGGGCCCAGACCCAGCGACCGTCGGCGTCCGTCCGGCCCGCGCCACGCACTCGGATCTCGCCCGCCAGGATCACCCGGTCGGTGGTCGTCAGGGTCTCGCACGCCACCCGCGCCTCGGGATCCTTGGCCAGGAAAAGATCGACGATCGTGTCGGAGATGCGATCGGCCACCTTGTCCGGGTGCCCTTCGGACACGCTTTCCGAGGTGAAGTGGAAGGTGGTGCGGCTCACGGAAGGCTCCGGCTCGGGGCGGGGAGCGCATACATATAAAGACATCCTTATATGTGCAAGGCGCGGTCAGCCGCGCCCACGCGCGCTCCGGATCAACTGCGCCGTCCGTTCCGGCCCCAGCTGGTGGTTCAGGCTGATCCGGGACTTGCCGTCGGGCCCCATCAGCCAGATCGCGAGCGAGTGGTTCATGGTGTAGGCCTCGCCCTCGCCGACCTTCTCGAAATAGGCGCCGTAGGACCGGGCGACCGAGGCGATCTGGTCCGGCGTGCCGGTCAGGCCGATGACGCCGGCGGGAAAGCCTTCGCTGGAGAGGTAGTTCTTCAGGGCCTGCGGCGTGTCCCGCTCCGGATCCACCGAAACGAAGATCACCTGCAGATCCTCGCCCTGGGCGCCCAGCTCGCGCTTCGTCGCGTCGATCATCGCCAGGGTGGTCGGGCAGTAGTCGGGGCAGTAGGTGAAGCCGAAGAAGACCAGGCTCCAGCGGTCCTTGAGCATCGCCTCGGTCGCCCGCCGCCCGTCCTGATCGATCAGCACGAAGGGGCCGCCGACCTGCGGCTGGCCCGTGCCGCCGGCCTGGATCGACATGCCCGCCGCGCCGGTCGCCGGCGCGGCCTTCTCGCGCGCCCCCACGACAAGGACGGTGACCAGGGCCAGGGCCAAGGCGATGCCGCTGACGGCGGCGGCGAACAGGATGACGGTGCGGCGCGGCAACGCAGGCCTCCGGGGCGGGGTCGTGAAGGGAAGTCGGGGCGTCTATAGGGACCGGGTGAGCCCTCTGGAAGCCGACTCCGCGACGCACGCCACCGGCCAGCCGGGCTGGAGCGACCTGCCGCGTCGCGGACGGGGCCTGTCGCTGCGCACCCTGATCATCCTGCGCTGGATGGCGGTGACGGGGCAGAGCGCGACCATCTTCACAGCCACGGCGATCCTTCATTTCGATCTGCCGCTGATGGCGTGCATGGCGGCGATCGCGGCGGGCGCGGGCTTCAACCTCTATGCCACGTCGGAGCTGCGGAGCCTGGACCCGCATCCGGCGGACGGGCGGCGGACTGCGCTGCACCTCGGCTTCGACATGATCCAGCTGACGGTGCTTCTGGCGCTGACCGGGGGACTGCAGAACCCGTTCTGCCTGTTGCTGGTCGCGCCGGTGACGGTGGCGGCGGCGTCGCTGCCGGCGCGCCAGGCGCTGGCGCTGGGGGCGCTCGCGCTGCTCGCGGCGGTGGCCCTTTTTCACTGGTCCATGCCCCTGCCCTGGGCCAAGGGGACGGAGCTGGACCTGCCTCCGCTCTATCGCTTCGGCATCGGGCTGGCGCTGGTCACCGGCGTGGTCTTCACCGCCACCTACGCCTGGCGGGTCGCGGCCGACGCGGAGAAGCTGGAGCTGGCGCTGGCCACCACCCAGGACGTGCTGCAGCGCGAGCAGCGGCTGGCGGCGCTGGGCGGCCTGGCGGCGGCGGCGGCGCATGAGCTGGGCACGCCGCTGGCCACCATCCAGGTCGTGGCCAAGGAAATGCGGCGCGCCGCGTCGGCCGACCCCGCCCTGCTGGAGGACGCCCAGTTGATCCTGGAACAGGCCGAACGCTGCCGCGACATCCTGAAACGCCTCAGCCAGGCGCCGGAAGACGACGGGGCGCTGTCGGGCGCGGTCAGTCTGCGCGCCCTGCTGGAGGAAGTGATCCAGCCCCATCGCGGCTTCGACCTGGACTTCGAGGCGGCCGTGCGCACCCGGTCGGGCGACCGGCCCCCGCATGTGCGCCGCCTGCCGGAGGTGGTCCACGGTCTGTCCACCCTGGTGGAGAACGCCGCCGACTTCGCCGCCGCCGCCGTGCGGGTCGAGGCGGTGGTGGACGCCGGCTGGATCGTCATCTCGGTGCTGGACGACGGCCCCGGCTTCGCCGCCGACATCCTGCCGCGGCTGGGCGAGCCCTATGTGACCAGCCGGCCCCAAGGGAAGGCGCGGCGCGCCCTGACGGCTCAGATCGCCGCCGCCGCCCAGGCCGCGTCCGGCCGCCGCAACCGCAAGGGCGTGCCGCCGCCGTCCGCGACGCCGGTCGCGCCCAGCCAGGGCGGCATGGGACTGGGCTTCTTCATCGCCCGCACCCTGCTGGAGCGCAGCGGGGGCGAGGTGTCCGTCGGGTCCGCGGAGCAGGCCGATCCGCCGATGAAGGGCGCCCGCGTCACGGTGCGTTGGCCCCGCCCGGCGCTCGAATCGTCGCAGGCGGCTTGACGCGCTTGCGTCCGCACGCGGACGCTCCGACATGAACGCCCTGAAGGAGCCCTCCATGACCGACGCCGACGCCCGCGTGGCCGCGCTTGCCGACAAGTCCCTGCTGCTGCTCGACGACGATCAGGCGCTGCGCAACCGCATGGGCCGCGCGCTGGAGAGCCGAGGCTTCGAGGTCGTGACGGCCGCGTCCGTGGCCGAGGCGGGCGTGGCCCTGGCCCAGCGCGTCCCGGCCTTCGCCGTCCTGGACATGCGGCTGGAGGACGGCAACGGCTTGAAGGTGGTCGAGATGATCCGCGACCGGCGCGAGGACGCCCGCATCGTCATGCTGACCGGCTATGGCGCCATCGCCACGGCCGTGGCGGCGGTGAAGGCTGGGGCCGTCGATTATCTGCAAAAGCCCGCCGACGCCGACGACGTGGTCAAGGCCCTGCTGATGACCGGCGAGGCGCCCGAGCCGCCCGACAACCCCATGAGCGCCGACCGCGTGCGGTGGGAGCATATCCAGCGCGTCTATGAACTGTGCGACCACAACGTCTCGGAAACCGCCCGCCGCCTGGGCATGCACCGGCGGACCCTGCAACGCATCCTGGCCAAGCGGGCGCCGCGGTAGGCCGGAGCGGAGCGCCCAAGGGCCGAGGGCGCGTTGCGATTCCGCTGGTTCATCACAGCGAACACAACGAGGCACAACGAACACGACGGGACCGCGCCCAAGGGGCGCCGCAGGCATTCGACCCCCTGTCACGTCAAGGCGCTGCGCGCGGCGACAAGCACAGGTCCCGTCGTGTCCGTCGTGATTTTTTCTTCGCTGTGCCCGCTGTGAAGAACCAGCCGACGGCAGGGCCAGACTCGTCGCTGGCCCTCTAGGCTCTGAGCGCCCGCATCGCCGCCAGGCGGCCGAAGGCCAGCGTCAGCGCCTTGCGGCGCGCCGGAGCCAGGGGGAGGCGCGTCGCCTCCCGCACCACCGCCCCGCCGAAGCCGTCGGCGACGATCAGGCCGCAGTCGCTTTCGATCAGGTCCCGCGGAAAGGCCGGATCCACGGCGAAATAGAAGGCGTCGCAGAACGGCCCGTACTCGCGCCACTTCTGGTCGCAGCGGAAATCCTCCAGCCCCGACTTCACCTCGACGATGACGATCTCACCGCGCCGCCCCAAGGCCATGACGTCGGCGCGCCGCCCGTTGGGCAGGCCGACCTCCAGCAAAGGCGCATGGCCCATGTCGCCGAGCAGCCGCGCCGCGCCGCGCGTCACCGCCTGGGTGGTCTCGGGGCGCGAGAAGACGAGATCGATCTGCAGAGCCGCGGCCGCCATGGCCGCATATGTTCCGGTTGTGTTCCGCAGGTCAAGCGGGGCCTCACCCGCCCGTCGTCACCACCTGCGAGGTGTCCAGCCCCAGCTGGCGCGCCCGGGCCAGGATCTGGCTGCGGACGGCGGCGGAGGGGCTCTGGCTGCGGTGCCAGATCCACCAGTCGGACTTGTTGGGCAGGGCCAGGATGGCCCAGCTGTAGTCGGGGGCGTGGGCCCAGACCCAGTAGTTCTGGCCGGCCAGCCCGCCGAAGCTGAGCGCGCCGCGCAGGGTGAAGCGGAACTTGGCGTTGTTGCCGTCGTCGATCCGGGCGGTGGCGCGCAGGGTCTCGTCGCGGCCGTCGGCCCGGCGGGTGCAGGTCACCGTCAGGCCGTAGCGGTCGGCGCGGTCGGTGGCGGTGAAGTCGATCTGGACCCGGCTGCAGTCCTTCTGCACGTCGTTGGGGCTGCGCGCGATCTCGAACCAGCGTCCGTCGAACCGATCCAGATCCAGGCCCGAGACCTGGGCCTGGGCGGCGGGCGCGGTCAGGGCCAGCGTCAGCGCGGCGGCGGCGAGGGGAATCAGGCGCATCAGGGAGTCTCCGCGTTGCGAGGCGTAAGTCAGTTACGCGCGGCGGCGCTCAACGGTTGCCGCCGCCGCATTGGAGCGCGGACGTCCACGTCCGCGATAGGGCGGGCGACGGGGTCGCGGACCTGGAGGTCCGCGCTCCTTCGGCCGTTCACCGCCGCGCCCGCCACTGGTCCCGCGTCTGGCCCCACTTGTCGACCGGCGCGTCCTGGAACGGCGGCGGCAGGCGGGTAGGGCCCAGGTTGGAAGAGCCCAGGCGTGCCGCCAACCGCTGCGACGGCGCATTGTCCGGGTCGATGCAGTGGATGACCTCGTTCCAGCCCAGGACGTCGAAGGCGTAGTCGAGCGCCGCCGTCGCCGCCTCGACCCCATAGCCCTTGCCCTGGGCGTCCGGATGCAGGCCCCAGCCGACCTCCGTCCCCGGCCAGCCCTCGGGGCGCCAGGGGCCGATCCGGCCGACCCACAGACCGGAGGACTTGTCGATCAGGCTGAACATCGCCACGCCGGTCAGGGCCCAGGCCCCGGCCATGGTCATGAAGCCGCGCCAGGCGGCCGGCGCCTCCTGCACGCCCCCGACGTACAGCGCGGCCTCCGGGTCGGCCATCATCTCGGCCCAGCGGGGGAAGTCGGCCATGGCGGTGGGGCGCAGGATCAGGCGCTCCGTCTCCAGCGTCGGCCCGGGGGCGATCCCGTCGGTCACAGCAGATACTCCCGCTCCAGCTCGTAGTGGCTGCCGTCGTGGGTCAGGACGCTGGAGTACAGCCCGAACCGGTCGATCCGCGCGGGCGGTGAGGCCAGCAGGTTGTGATTGGTGATCCAGGCGCCGATCCGAGCCGGGTCCGCCTGCGGCTTGAGATAGGCCAGGGTGACGTGCGGCTTGTACGTCCGGGTCTCCAGCTTCAGCCCGGCCCGCTCGCCCGCCGCGCGACACCGACCGGCCAGCACGCCCAGCCGCTCGTTGGCCGCGACCCCCGCCCAGATCGCATGGGTCCTGTGACCCTCGCCGAAGGCCCCGACGCCCGACAGCGCCAGATCGAACGGCCCTCCGGTCGCCGCCCGCTCCAGCTCGGCCGCCAGATCGTCCGCCGTGCGCTCGCCGACCTGGCCATAGAAAGCCAGGGTCACATGCAGGGCCTCGACCGGGCGCCAGCGCGCGCCGGGCAGGCCGGTCTGGCGCCGCGTCAGCGGTTCGGCCAGGTCGAAGGGCAGGGCGAGGGCGGCGAACAGCCGGATCATGCGGCCATTGGTAGCGACGGAACCGGCCGGCCCCAAGTCCGGTTTTCCTTGCGTCGTGCCCGGCCCGCCCCGATATTCGTCATGAACCCGGCGCCACCGGGAAGTTTTGGGAGATCGAACTCGCGATGAGCGACTTCAACAACGGATACGCCCGCCCGCTGCCGAAGACGGCCGACATGTCCGTCGACGCCGGCCTGCGCGCCTTCATGCTGGGCGTCTACAACAAGCTGGCGCTGGGCCTCGTCGTGGCCGGCGTGCTGGCCTACGTCACCGGCAACGTGCCGGCGGTGCAGGAACTGCTGTTCGCCCGTACGGCCGACGGCCGCATCGGCCTGACCCTGCTGGGCATGATCGTCCAGTTCGCGCCTCTGGTGCTGCTGTTCGGCTCTATGTTCTTCATGAAGAACCCGACGGCGGGCGGGGTGAACCTGCTCTATTGGGCCGTGGTCGCCGCGATAGGCGCCGGCATGGGCCTGCTGTTCCTGGTCTACACCGACGCATCCATCGCCTCGACCTTCTTCGTCACGGCGGCGGCGTTCGGGGGGCTGAGCCTGTTCGGCTACACCACCAAGAAGGATCTGGCCCCGATCGGGACCTTCCTTATCATGGCGGTGATCGGCCTGGTGATCGCCTCGATCGTGAACATGTTCATGCAGTCGGGCATGCTGTACCTGATCATCTCGGGCGCGGGCGTGCTGATCTTCTCGGGCCTGATCGCCTACGACACCCAGCGGCTGAAGATGACCTACTACGCCCTGGGCGGAAACCAGGCGGCGCTGGGCGTGGCCACGGGCTTCGGCGCCCTGAGCCTGTTCATCAACTTCGTGAACCTGTTCCAGTTTCTGCTCGCCTTCCTGGGCAACCGCGAATAGCGCCAAAAAGCCTCTTGCAGGTGCGGCGGGGCGTCCGCTATACGCCCCGCTCTCGACTGAGAGCGCGGGCGTAGCTCAGGGGTAGAGCATCACCTTGCCAAGGTGAGGGTCGGGCGTTCGAATCGCCTCGCCCGCTCCAGTCAGAGACCAAACAAGGCTCCGCCCCGGCGGGGCCTTTCTTGTTTTCGGCGCCCTCATGCGTCAGCCTTTCCCGGGGACGGGAGGCGGGCATGGATCATTCCGACGCGATCGAGCGCGAGGCGGACAGGCGGCTGGACGCCTTCGTCGATGCCGCCTTCGCCTTCGCCGTCACCCTGCTGATCATCGCGGGCGCGGAGCCGCTGGCGTCGTTCGCGGATCTGGGGCGGGCCCTGTCGCACGTGCCGGCCTTCGCCGCCGGTTTCGCCCTGGTGACCATGTTCTGGTCCGCGCACCGCGGCTTCGGGCGGCTGACGTCCGCGCGGGGCGGGGCGATCGGCCTGATCAGCCTGGCCATCGTCTTCACCGTGCTGGTCTACGTCTTCCCGCTGCGCCTGCTGACCGAGACGGGCATGGGATGGGTCTCGGGCGGGCGGCTGCCGGGGGCGGAGATGATCCGGTCGCTGGGCGACCTGCGCGGCATCTTCGTCACGTACGGTATCGGCTTCGCCTTCCTGAGTGGCTTGTTCGTCCTGCTGAACCACGTCGGGCGCCCGCACGCCTACGACGCCGCGGCGCGCGCGGCGCTGGGCGCGGCTCGCGACGTTTGGCTGATGTGCGTGGCCACGGGGCTGATCTCGGCCGGACTGGCGGCCTCGCCCTTGCTGGCCGTCGCGCCCTGGGCGCCCGGCTTCGCCTACTGGCTGAACCCGATCGGGATCGGCCTTTACTACGGCCTGAAGCGAAAGCCGGCGCCGGAGCCTGAGCTCCAGTCCTAGAGACCCATCGCCGCCTTCACGTCGCGCCAATCGACGTACTTGAAGTTCTGCGCGCCGCCCGGATTGACGTCGTCCTGAACCACGATCAGCCCCTGAGGGAAGGCGTCGCCCACCGGGCCGCCCAAGGCGTCCAGGCCGTCGGTGCCCGTCACCCCGTCCACGACGCCGTCGTGCACGGCGAAGCGGCCGACCCAGGCGGGGCCCGCCTGCTCCAGCCGCCACACACCGAAGCCGGAATCGCCCTGGCTGGAGACGATCAGGTACCGCGTCGCGCCGTCCACCAGGATGGTCGCGCCCTCGACGTCGGCGGTCAGACGGTCGCCGTCGGTCGCCTGAATCCGGGTGCGCGCGTCGCCCGACGCCGGATCGAAGCCATAGCGCCAGACCCCGACCATCTCCTCGTTGACGAACAGCGAGCCCGACGGCTCGTCCACCACGCACCCTTCGGAAATCGAGCCGACCTGAAAGCGGCGGACGACCCGCATCGCGGGCTTGCCGTCGGCTCCGGCGGCGATCACGGACTGCACCACCTCGCCGTCCTTGGACACCAGAACGGCATGCACGTCGCCGTTCAGCCGACCGAAGCAGAAGCCGTAGGGCTCCGACACGTCATAGGGCACGACGCCCCACGGCCGCACCTCCGCATCGCCGGGCGCATAGAGATAGAAGGACACGCCCATGCGGTCCGCACCCCGGTCGCTGGCCCCGATCAGCACCTGATCCCGACCCGCCGCGCGGAAGCCGTCGACCAGATCGACGTTGTTCAGCAGGCCGTCGGGCAGGAACTGCATGACTTGGCCGTCCAGGCCGTAGATGTAGAGGCCGGCCTTCTTGTCGGTGCCCAGCACGAACCCCTTGGACGTCACGCCGCCTATCGTCACCGGCGCGGTCGACGCCCAGATGGCCGGATCGTCTGCGGCGTCGGCGTCGTCGGTGCCGACGGCGGGCGTCTCCAGCACCGCCTGAACCGGCGCGCCCGGCCCCGGAACCTCGACGGTCGAACAGGCGGCCAGCAGGGCGGCGGCAGCGGTAAGGACGAGCAGGCGCATGGTGAAATCCCCCGGATGACGCTGCGGCGGTCGCATCCGCACCGCGCCGGGTCAACCCCCGAGGCGAGGCACGGCGGCAACGTCACAAAACGGAGATCGCCGTGCGACGGCGCCGTCACGCAACCTTCGCCGCAACGTCGTGATGTCGACCTAACCACCGCCCGTCAGGCCGAGGCGAAACGTCGTCCGGTCGTTGGGGAAGCACATCCAATGCGCATCAAGCTGTTCATGGGCGCCGCGCTCGCGCCGCTCGCCTTCGCCACGGCCGTCATGGCCCAGGACGCGGACCAGGACGGTCCGGTCACCGCCGTCGAGGACGTCATCGTCACCGGCCAGCCCGCCCTGCGGAACCGCACCGACGACGTGGTGCCGACCTTGTCCTACGACCTCGATTACTTCCAGCGCTTCGAGCCGCTGACCGTCGGCGACGCCCTGAAGCGCGTGCCGTCCGTCACCTTCCTGTCGGACGTTCTGGAATCCGACGGCGCCCGTCTGCGCGGCCTGGACCCGGGCTACACCAAGATCCTGATCGACGGCGAGGAAGTGCCCGGCGCCGGCGTCGACCGCTCCTTCTTCGTGGACCGCATCCCCGCCGAGCTGATCGAGCGGGTCGAGGTGGTGCGCTCGTCCTCGGCCAACCGTTCGGGCGACGCGGTCGCCGGCACGATCAACATCGTCCTGCGCGACGCCCTGTCGCTGGACGGCGGCTATGTGCGTCTGGGCGCCATCGCCTTCCCCGACAGCGAGTACGGCCAGTTCGGCGGCACCTATGGCGTGGTCTGGGGCGGCGAGGCCCTGGGCGGCCGCCTGCTGCTGGGCGCCAACGTCCAGGATCGCCGCAATCCCAAGGACAAGTACAGCCAGCGCTTCGACGAGCCCGGCGGCGCCCTGGACAACACCGAGGTCCAGACCGACGTCCGCGACGGCACCGACTACGCCTTCAACGCGGCCTATGAGACCGAAATCGGCGGCGGCGTGTTCGACGTCGCCGGCGTCTTCGTCCGCACCGACCGGGTGCAGGACGAGGACTCGATCGAGTACCTCGGCGGGATCGAGACGGCCGCGAACCTGTCGACCATCAACGACAACGACCTGGACATCCAGACCGACAACCTGTCGATCCGCACCGGCTACGAGCGTGACATGTTCGGCGGCGAGACCGAGTTCAAACTGGCCTACGCCTCCATCAGCGACGAGCAGTACGAGTTCGAGAGCGAGTCCGAGTATCGCCGCGACGCGATCATCTTCCCCGACGAGGACCGCTTCACCCTGGATTCGACCACGACGGACATCCAGGACGAGGAGTGGAAGGCCGCGATCGAGCACGAGATCGATCTGTCCAACGGCCTGGAGCTGGAGTTCGGCGTCCAGGGCAACTGGAAGACCCGCGACGCCCTGGTGACGGCCACGCCGCGCATCCGCTTCAACGTGCCCAACGCCCCGGCCCCGCGCCCGGCCGTGCCGGCCTTCGGTCCGTCGACCCCAGTCCCCGGCGGCGACGTCAGCATCGAAGAGAACCGCATCGACCCCTACGTCATGCTGTCGGGCGAGAACGGCGCGCTCAGCTGGGAAGCCGGCCTGCGCTATGAGACGACCGACCTGACGATCACCGACCGCACGGCCGCTCCGGCCGATCGCGTCAGCGAAAGCGACGAGGCCGAGCTGCTGCCCTCGGCCAGCTTCCGCTTCGAGCTGAACGACAGCGACCGGATCATCGTCTCGGTGGCCCGCACGGTGCGGCGTCCCAGCTTCAACCGTCTGTCCCCGACGCTGCTGGAAGAGGAGTTCGGCGACAGCGACTTCGTCGGCAACCCGGACCTGAAGCCCGAAATCGCCACTGGTTTCGACCTGGGCTTCGAGCGTCGTCTGGGCCGCCGCGGCGTGGCGGGCGTCAACGTCTTTTACCGCGACATCCAGGATCTGGTGGAAGAGACCAACACGGGCACGCAAGGCTCGGGCGGCGCCGGCACCTTCGTCTACACCGTCGACAACGTCGGCGACGGCAAGGTCTACGGCGTCGAGTTCGACCTCTCGACCCCGCTGGACTTCATCGGCTGGGAATCGACCGGCGTGTTCCTGAACTACTCCTGGCTGGACTCCGAGATCACCGACTTCATCGGCGAGCGCCGGTTCAACGGCCAGTCCGACTATGTCTTCAACACCGGCTTCACCCAGGATCTGCCGACCTGGGGCGCGGCCTTCGGCGCCACCTATCGCAAGCAGGGCGACGCCTTCGACCGCGTTTTGGCCGAGGAAGTCCGCACCTCCTACGGCGCCGACCTGGAGGTCTTCGTCGAGAAGCAATTTGGCTCCAACGTCGTGGTGCGCCTGACCGGATCGAACCTGCTCGACTCGTCCAAGGACGAGACCTTCGACAAGTTCGCCAACGTCGCCGACCAGACCTCGCGCGACTACGACGAGTACGAAGTCGAAACCGAGACGGCCGGGCCCGTCTATCAGCTGGTGATGCGCGTCGCCTTCTGATCCTGATCCGGGGACGCCCGGGGGCAGGAGAAGGGGCCGGGCGGCGACGCCCGGCCCCTTCTTCGTGCCGAAACGGGACGGTGAAGCTGGACCGCGGTGCGGCGCCGTTCTAGTCGCCTTGGGGGCGAGCGGTTCGCCTCTTGCAAGAAGCCCGCGGGGCGCCGCCGGGCGCCTCATTTCGGGATGGAGCGCGCGACGTCATGGTCATGGAAGGTCAGATCGACTGGACCCTGGTGTTCGCCGTGCTGGCCGTCGCCGGTCACGTCGTGGCGCTTCTGGCCTGGGTCTGGGCCTTGACCCGCAAGACGCGGACGGAAGCGACGGGCGGGGCCCTGGACGCCGCCGTGCGGCGCGCCGAGACGGCCGAGACGCGCTTGCTGGAAATCCTGAACGCCATTCCCGTGGCCTTGGTCGAGACCGACAAGCAGGGGAAGTTCGTCTTCGCCAACCGCGCCGCGCACCAGCTGCTGGGCCGGCGCGACGCGGAGCTGCTGGGCCTGCGCTTCCATTCGGCCACCTGGGGCATCACCTATCCCGACGGCCGGCCCATTCCGCCCGACCTTTTGCCCAGCGCCCGCGCCCTGCGGGGCCAGACGGTCAAGGGATTCCAGCACTTGCTGGCCAACCCCGCCACGCGCCGCAAGATGCTGGTCTCGGTCACCGCCATGCCGATCGAGACGGCGACCGGCGAGATCGTCGGCTCCACCGCCGCCATCGTCGAGACCGAAGGCCTGACCCGGCCGGTCCTCGAGCCTGAAGTCGCCGCTGCGCCCGAAGCCTCGCCATCCGACGGGCTGGTCCGCCGGGTGTTCGAATCGGCCTCCAGCGCCCTGGTGATCCTCGATCCGGACGGCCGGGTGCGGGAGGCCAATCCCGTGGCCCGGTCGCTGAGCGGACGCGACGACCTGATCTTGGGCGGTGATTTCGCGGACCTGTTCCTGGGAGAGGAGGAGAGGGTCGAAGCGCGCCAAACGCTGCGTGCCGCCTTGGCCGCGCCGGTCGGCGAGGCCGAGCCGCTGGACGTTCGATCCGGCCGCGCGGCCGGCACGCGTTGGCGCCTGTTGCCGCTGACGGATGGGAACGGCGCGGTCGAAGCTCTGCTGGCCGCCGGCGAGCGCGCCGCCGCCGAGCCGGATCACGCTCCTGTAGAGCCGACCGCGCCCGTCGAGGACCTGCGACCTGAACTGGACGCCCTGCGCGCCCGCGTCGAGGCGGCGGAGGCCGAGGCCGCCCGCGCCCGCGCCGAGACCGAGGCCGAGCTGGAGGCCGCCCGCCGACTGGAAGGCGTCGGCCGCCTGACCGGGGGCGTCAGCCAGGACTTCCACGCCTTGCTGGGCGTCATGACCAGCGCGCTGGACATGATGGTCGGCCAGGCCGACGAGCCCGACCGCGTGCGTCGCCTCGGCCGCGCGGCGCTGGCCGCAGGGCAGCGGGGCGAGGCCCTGACCCGCCGCCTGGCCGCCTTCGCCGAGGGCGACGACGCGGCGACGGTCCAGACGATCGACCTCGGCGCCGTGGTGAGGGGCCTGGAGGGCAAGCTGCGCCTGGTCGCCGGGCCGACGGTCGATCTGATGATCGAGATCCCGTCCGACCCGCTGACCGCCCGCGTCGATCCCGTCGCCCTGGAGGGCGCGCTCGCGGCTCTGGTCACCAACGCCGCCCAGGCCACCGGAGGTCGGGGCTCCGTCGCCGTGCGCCTGTCGCGCGAAGGCGACGAAGCCCTGCGTCTGACCGTCCGCGACGACGGGCCGGGCATGGAGGCCGACGTCGCCCGCCGCGCGGTCGAACCCTTCTTCACCACGCGGGAGGGCGCGGCCGGACTGGGTCTGTCCCAGGCGCACGCCTTCGCCCGCCAATCGGGCGGCGCCCTGTCGATCGAGTCGGCCCCCGGCGCCGGAACCGCCGTGACGCTGGACCTGCCCGCCGCCGGCTGACGGACTTTCCGGGCGCCGCATTTTGGGGTTTGATCGTCCCGAAACGGGAAAGGCGACGCCATGAGGCTTCTTCGGGTGGTTCTGCTGCTGGCGGTGCTGGCCTATGCGGGCTGGCTGGCCTGGCCCTTCGTTTCCCCCCTGATGGAAGGCGCCGGTCCCGGCGCCGCCCTGACGCGGGTGGGGGCGGAGTTCGGCGCCGGCGGCCTGATGACCGGAGCCCTGTGGCTGGGCGCGGTGGCCCTATATCTGATCGCTGCGGCGATGCTGGGGTCGGGCAACCCGCGCGCAGCGGTGGCCTATTTCCTTGGCTTCCTGGCCGACGCCGCCCTGCGCCTGGCGATCGAACGCGGCCGCGGCGGCGACGCCTCGCCCCGTTCGACCGACGCCAAGGTCACGGACATGGGTCCCATGTCGGCGCCCGCGGAGGCGGCCGCGTCGGTCGGCGTCGATCCGTTGTGGCTGCTGCTGGGCGGGTTGATCGTGCTCGGCGCCCTGATCGTGGTCGCGACCCGGAGCCGTCGAAGAGCTCGCACGCCCGGACATCTCGCCCTCTGAGAGCGCCCGCGCGGTTGATTCCGCGCCGCCGATGGTTAGGTTCCGCGCGCGCTCTCTCCCGCCGCCCGAGGACCCCATGGCCGACGCCCCGACCGCCGAATACGACGTCATCATCATCGGCGGCGGCCCCGGGGGCTACAACGCCGCCATACGTGCGGGCCAGCTGGGGCTGAAAGTCGCCTGCGTCGAGATGCGGCCCACCCTGGGCGGCGCCTGCCTGAACGTCGGCTGCATGCCGTCCAAGGCTTTGCTGCACGCGTCGGAACTGTTCGAGGCGGCGTCGAAGGACTTCGCCGGCCTGGGCATCGACGTCTCGCCGAAACTGAACCTCGGCCAGATGATGAGCCAGAAGCAGGACAGCGTGACGGCCCTGACCAAGGGCATCGAATTCCTGTTCAAGAAGAACAAGGTCGACTGGCTTAAGGGCCGCGGACGTCTGGACGGGCCCGGCAAGGTGGTCGTCGAGGGCCCGGACGGCGCCAAGGCCTATGCGACGAAGAACGTGGTGATCGCCACGGGGTCGGAGCCCACGCCCCTGCCGGGCGTCGCCTTCGCCGAGGGCAAGGTCGTCGATTCCACCGGCGCCCTGTCGCTGCCCACGGTGCCGAAGAAGCTGATCGTGGTCGGCGCGGGCATCATCGGGCTGGAGTTGGGGTCCGTCTGGCGCCGGCTGGGCGCCGAGGTCATGGTGGTGGAGTTCCTGGACCGGATCACCCCCGGCATGGACGCCGACATGGCGAGCGCCTTCCAGCGCGCCCTGACCAAACAGGGCATGAAGTTCAAGCTGGGGACCAAGGTCACGGGCGCGACCGTCGGGGCCGAAAGCGTCGACCTGACCGTCGAACCGTCGAAGGGCGGCGAGGCGGAGACCCTGACCGGCGACGTCGTCCTGGTCGCGATCGGCCGCCGTCCGTACGCGGAAGGCCTGGGGCTGGAGACCGTCGGCGCCAAGCCGGACGCGCGCGGCTTCGTGGCGAACGACCACTTCAAGGTCGCCGACGGCGTCTGGGTGATCGGCGACGTCACCCACGGTCCGATGCTGGCCCACAAGGCGGAAGAGGACGGCGTGGCGGTGATCGAGCTGATCGCCGGCAAGGCGGGCCACGTCGATTACGACCTCGTGCCCAGCGTGGTCTACACCTTCCCCGAGGCGGCCTGGGTCGGCCGGACCGAGGATCAGCTGAAGGCCGAGGGCGTCGCCTACAAGGCCGGCAAATTCCCCTTCACCGCCAACAGCCGCGCCAAGATCAACCACGAGACCGACGGCTTCGTGAAGGTGCTGGCCGACGCCGCCACCGACCGCGTCCTGGGCGTCCACATCCTGGGCCCGCAAGCCGGGGAGCTGATCGGCGAGGCCTGCGTGCTGATGGCCTTCGGCGGGGCGTCCGAAGACCTGGCCCGCACCTGCCACCCCCACCCGACCCGCTCCGAGGCCGTGCGCCAGGCCGCCATGGGCGTCGAGGGCTGGACCATGCAGGCGTGATGGACGGCCGCGCAGGCGCGGGCTAGCGTCCGCGCCGCAGTCTTTCGGAGTCGCATCCATGTCCGTCCGCCTCAGCCGTCGATCCGCCCTGTTCGCTGGCGTTGGCGCCGCCGCGGCCCTGCCGAAGATCGCCTGGGCGCAGGACGCCGCCAACGACGACGCGGCGCTGGCGGACGCGGTCGACGCCTATGTCCGACAGTGTCTGGAAGCCTGGCCCGACAACCCGGGCCTGTCGGTCGCGGTGGTCAAGGACGGCCGGCCGCTCCTGACGCGCGGCTATGGCAAGAAGGCCATGGATCGCCCCGCGCCGGTCGACGATCGCACCCTGTTCGCCGTGGCCTCGAACACCAAGGCCGTCACCTGCGCCGCCTTGGCCGTGCTGGTCGATGAGGGCAGGGTGAAGTGGGACGAGCCGGTGCGGACCTGGCTGCCCGGCTTCGCCCTGTCGAAGCCCGAGCTGAACGACCTCGTCACCGTGCGCGACCTGGTCAGCCACCGCATCGGTTTCGGCCTTGGCGCCGGCGACCTGTTGTTCTGGCCGAACTCGGGCCGCAGCCGCGCCGAAATCATGGCCGTGATCGACAAGGTGCCGATCGAGGACCAGTTCCGCGCCCGATACCACTACTGCAACCTGATGTTCATCGTGGCCGGAGAGGTGGTCGCCGCCGCGTCAGGCATGCCTTGGGAGAGCTTCGTCCAGACCCGCATTCTGGATCGCCTCGGCATGGCCGACACCCTGCCGGTGATGGTGAACGCGGATCCCGCCGAATGCGCCCTGCCGCACGGCCGCGTCGGGCCGCCGCTGCGCTATCAAGGCGCCATGACCCGCATCGGCGACAGCGTGCAGGAGGTCTGGAACTGGACCTCGGCCGGCGCCGCCGGGGGCTTCATGACCAACGCGGTCGACTGGTCGAAGTGGATGGCGGTGCAACTGGCGAACGGCGCCCTGCCCGACGGCACTCGGTTATTTTCGGAGGCGCAGGGCCGCGAGATGTGGCGGCCGAACATCATCGTCTCCTCCTCCGCCGGGCCGACGCCCGACCTGCCCGGACGCGCGGTCGCCGCCACCTATGCCGCCGGCTGGCAGGTCATGGACTATCGCGGCGAGCGGCTGATCACCCACGGCGGCGGATCGCCGGGCGGCATTTCCGGCACCGTCCTGCTGCCCGGCCGCAACGTCGGCTTCAGCTATTTCACCAATGCGGAGGAGAGTTTCCTGCTGCGCGCCCTGCGCTCGGGCATCGCCGACGTGATCATGGGCCCGAGCCGCATGGGCCCGGCCTTCGACTGGATCGCGGACTCCAAACGGCTGGAGGCCGAAGGGAACGCCCGCTCCATCGCCGCGGCGGCCGAGATCGACGCGAAACAGGCCGCGGGCGCCGCGCCGTCCCTGCCCGGCTCGGCCTATGCCGGAATCTGGCGCGACCCCTGGTACGGCGACGTGACGATCCAGGCGCGCGACGCGCAGCTATGGCTGGCCTTCACGCGCTCGCCCGCGCTTCAGGGGCCGCTGGAACCCTATGACGGCGAGACCTTCCGCACCCGCTTCCCGGACAAGCGCGAGGAGGACGTCTTCGTGACCTTCGAACTGGAGAACGGCCGCCCCGTCCGCGCTGTGATGAAGGCCGTCAGCCCCGACGCCGACTTCAGCTACGACTTCCACAACCTGCGCCTGACGCGGGCATGAGGCCGCCGGAGGCGGGGTCTGCGGCGGGCGGGTGACGGTCGCGGCCCCATGTGTTAGGGTCCATCCCCACGCCCACCCGATCGGAGTTCCCCGCTGTCCCCGTCTTCCGCGCCCCGCGCGCCCGCCGTGTCGAACACGGCGCATGAGTCCGATGCCCTTCCGCCGCTGCGTCCCGAGGACGGGACCGACGCCCCCCTGCCGGTCGGGGCGACGCCGCTGGAACAGGCGCTGCTGACCAAACTCGACGAGGACAAGGCCCAGGAGATCGTGCTGATCGACCTGAAGGGCAAATCCTCCATGTCCGACGCCATGATCGTGGCGTCCGGCCGGTCGCACCGCCACGTCGGCGCCCTGGCCGACCACCTGCTGCGCGTGCTCAAGGATCACGGTCTGGGCAAGGCGCGCGTCGAGGGCCTGCCGCACTGCGACTGGGTGCTGATCGACGCCGGAGACGTGATCGTCCACCTGTTCCGGCCGGAAGTGCGCGCCTTCTACAACATCGAAAAAATCTGGGCGGTCGACAGCGGCCACCGCGCCGACGGCCGCGCCTGACGGCGTGAAACTGGCGGTCGTCGCCGTCGGCAAGGCCGGGCGCGGTCCCGAGGCGACGCTGGCGGCCGACTATGCGGAGCGGGCCACGCTGGCGGGCCGCGCGCTGGGCCTGGGCCCGCTCGACCTGATCGACCTGGACCCCCGAAAGCCCGGCAAGGCGCCGGAGGCGGAACTGATCCTGAAGGCCGCCGACGGCGCCCATCTGATCGCCTGCGACGAGCGGGGCCGGACCTATTCCAGCCGGGCCTTCGCCGAGCACCTGGCCACCCTGCGAGACCGGGGCGAGCGGCGCGTGGTCTTCGCCATAGGCGGCGCCGACGGACTGGACGAGAGCGTGCGCGCCGCCGCCGCCTCGACCCTGGCGTTCGGGCCCCAGACCTGGCCGCACGCCTTGGCCCGCGCAATGTTGACCGAGCAGATCTATCGCGCCGTGACCATCCTGGCCGGATCGCCTTATCATCGCGACTGATGCGGCGGTTCCTCATCCCGGTCCTGTGCCTGACGCTGGCGGCGGTCCCCGCGGCCGGCCAGCCCGCGCCGCCCGACGGCGAGGCCGCCCGGCTTCAGGCCCAGTACCGCGACGCCGTCGTGCGCCTGCGTCGGCTGGAGGTCGAGGCACGCGCGGCGGAGCGTGCCGCCGCCTCGGCCCCCGTGCTCGAGGCGACTCCTTCCGCCGATCGGGCGCGGCTGGACGCCGTCGCGGCGCGCGAGGCGCCGGTGCTGTCCGCTCTGGCCGGCCTGCGCGCGCGCCAGGGGCGGCTGCTGGCGGCCCTGCAACGCCTGACGCGACGCCCGCCGCCGCCGCTGATCGTGCCCGCCGCCCGGGCCGTGGACGCCCGCCGCGCCGCCCTGCTGATGCGTGAGGCGGCGGTGGCGATCGAGGATCAGGCCCGCCCACTTCAAGCACGCCGCGCCGACCTGGCGCGTGAACGCCGAACCGTGCTGCTGTCCCAGGCCGGGGCCTTGGCCGCCGACAGCGCGGCCGGAGAGCGCGCCGCGCTGGCCGCCGATCGGCGGGGCGACCGCAGGGCCCGCGCCGTCGTCCTGGCCGCCGAGGCGCGCGCCGCGCGGCAGGAGATCGCGGCGCTGGAGGCCCGCCTTCGCCGTTTGGGAGCCGCCGTGCCCGTGGTTCCGGCCGACGCGGCCGCCCGCGTTTCGGCTCTGCCCGGCGGGAGGTCACGCCTGACGCCGCCAGTGCCGGGGGCGCCGTCCGCCCGCTTCGGGCGCGACGTGCCGGGCTGGCGCTGGGTCGGAACCAAAGGCCCCGCCGTGGCCCCCGCCGCCGCGCGCGTGGCCTGGGCCGGACCGCACGAGACCTGGGGGCGGCTGGTGATCCTGGATCTGGGGGACGGCTGGCAGGCGGTGGTGCTGGGTCTGGGCGCCCTCTCCGTCTCGACCGGCGATCGTGTTCAGGAGGGTCAGACCCTGGGCGAGGCGCGTATAGGCGCGCCCCTGCAGTTCGAGTTGCGCCGGCAGGAGGCGCCCGTCGATCCGGGCCGCTTCCTGGGCGGCGAGTGACCTTTCGCGCGAAATCTCTGGCTCCCGCCGGATGACGCTGATTTTATGAATGCGACGCCGACGCGCCTTGTTTCCGCCGCGACGGCACCGATGATCCGAGTTCCTTCCCCGCGCGCCCGCGCGCCCAGACGAAGATGCGAGACCCGATGCGCAAATCCCTCATCGCCGGCTGCGCCGCCCTGGCGATCGGCGCCGTCGCCGTGACCGCGGTGGCCCAGACCCCGCGCAACGAGACGTTCCGCATGCTTGAGCTGTTCGGCGACGTGCTGGCCGTGGTCGAGCAGGCCTACGTCGTGCCGGTCGACAACAAGAAGCTGATCGAGGCGGCGCTGGGCGGCATGATGACCGCGCTGGACCCGCACTCCAGCTATCTGGCGCCCGCCGGCTTCGACGACCTGCGCGAGCGGACCGAGGGGCAGTATTCCGGCGTCGGCCTGACCATCAGCTCCGAGGCCGGGCTGGTGAAGGTCATCTCGCCCATGGACGGCGGCCCCGCCGCGCGCGCGGGCGTGCAGGCCGGCGACGTGATTTCGAACATCGACGGCGTCAGCGCCGCCGGCCTCAGCGTTTCGGACGTGTCGGAGAAGCTGCGCGGCGCGCCGGGCACCAGCGTGGCCGTCACCTTCCTGCGCGACGGCGAAGACCCGCTGGAGGTCACCCTGACGCGCGAGGTCATCAAGATCGAGTCGGTCACGGGCCGGATGGAGGGCGGGTTCGCCGTCATCCGGATCTCGACCTTCGACGACAACACCGTGCGCGACCTGAACCGCGTGATCGGCGAATTGAAGACGGCGAATCCCGGGATCGAGGGCTATGTCGTCGATCTGCGCAACAACGGCGGCGGCCTGCTGTCGGCGGCGGTGGGCGTGTCGGACGCCTTCCTGGAGCGCGGCGAGATCGTCAGCCAGCGCGGTCGTCGGCCCGACCAGATCGACCGCTGGTCGGCCCGACCCGGCGACCTGACCGACGGCAAGCCGATCGTGGTGCTGGTCAACTACGGCTCGGCCTCAGCGTCCGAGATCGTAGCCGGCGCCCTGAAGGATCACGAGCGGGCGACGATCGTCGGCCTGACCAGCTTCGGCAAGGGATCGGTGCAGACGGTGATCCCGCTGCGCGGCGGCCAGGACGGGGCCCTGTCCATCACCACGGCGCGCTACTACACGCCGTCGGGCCGCTCGATCCAGAAGATCGGCATCGAGCCGGACCTGGAGGTGTCGCGCTCGGCCGCCGAGGCGCGGATCGTCTCGCGGTCGTCGTTCGTCTATTCCGAGGCGGCCTACGCCAACTCGCTGGACGCCTCGATCGGCGAGGAGCGTCGCGGGCCGCACATCCCGCAGGAGGCGCCGGGCGAGGAGTGGCCGGAGGACAAGGATTACCAGCTGGAGCGGGCCTTCGACGTGCTGCGCGCCGACGGGAACCTGGCCGCCCTGGCCCCCGCGCCGGCCGGGATCGTGGTGACGCGGCCGGAACAGCAGAACGCGGCGCTGGCGACGGAGGAGTAGAGGCTCGCCGCCGATCACGTCATGGCTAACGCCGCGTTAGGCTTTCTTAACCGCCCCGGCCGCATCCTCGCGCCGTGACCCTGTTCGCCAAACGCCAGTCCGCGCTCGCCGCCTCGGCCGGGCGCCCGCCCGAGCGCCGCAGCCCGAAGCTGGGGGTCGGGCCCGCGCTCGCCTTTTTCAAGCGGCCGCCGGTGGCCGTGGCGGCCTCGGCCGTCCTGCTGTTCTCGGCCGTCGCCCTGTTCGTCTCGGTGCTCGGCGACCCGTCGGCGGGGGCGCCTTCGGCCCGGATCGGCCTGAAGCGCGAGGCCCGCGTCGAGACGGCGCCGACCGGAATGGAGGCCTTCACCGCCGGGATCGGCGGAGCCTATCAGGATCTGGCCGCCGGGCCCGAAGCCCTGGTCGGAGAGGCGACCATCACCCTGCCCGACGGCGCCACGGTTTCGGGCGCAGGCGCCGCGATCACCGCGCCGCGTCTGACCCCCGCCTCGCCGCTGGTCCAAGCCCCGCTGGCCGGACTGACCGAGCCGGGACCGAACGGCGCCCTGCCCGTCATCGCGTCGGACGGCCGCGTTCCGGCCCAGGCCTATGCCCGACCCTTCCGCGGCGACGGACGGCCGCGGGTGGCGCTGATCGTCGGCGGGCTGGGCCTGAACGCCGTGACCACCCGCGCCGCCATCGAGCGCCTGCCGCCGGAGATCACGCTGAGCTTCGTGCCCTATGCCGAGGGGCTGCAGGGCTGGATCGACCTGGCCCGCGCCCACGGCCACGAGGTGATGATCGAAATCCCGATGGAGCCCACCGGCTATCCCGACAACGATCCCGGCCCCTACACCCTGCTGGCGTCGGGCGGGGCGGCCGACGTGGAGGCCAAGCTGCCGTGGCTGCTCGGCCGCGTGACGGGCTATTTCGGCGTCATGAACTATCTGGGCGACCGTTTCGTCACCTCCGACGCCGGCTTCTCGGCCTTCATGAGCGAACTGCGGCGGCGCGGCGTGGCCTTCGTCGACGACGGCGTGGCGCGTCGCCGGCCCGGCGCCTGGGCCCGGGCCACGGCGGACCACGTGATCGACGAGGTGCAGACGCCCGTCGCCATCCTGGGCCGGCTGAACGCGGTCGAGGCCTTGGCCAAGCAGCGCGGCGGCGCCCTGGGGGCCGGCTTCGGCTATCCCGTCACGGTCGAGGCCGCGGCGCGCTGGGCCGCCGGCCTGGACGCCCGCGGCCTGCAGCTGGCGCCCGCCAGCGCGATGACGCGGTCAGGGTGATGGGGATTGGGGATTGGGGACTAGGGACTGGGTCAAGCTTGAGCGGCCCGCCGCCTCTCGAGCGCCGACCTGCCCAATCCCCAATCCCCAATCCCCAATCCCCATGACCGAGCGCGACCTCTCCCTCTATCGCCCCAACGTCGGCGTGGTCCTTTTCAATGCCGACGGCCGCGTCTGGCTGGGTCACCGGGTCAACACGCCCGGTCCCTGGCGCTGGCAGTTTCCCCAGGGGGGCGTCGACGAGGGCGAGGATATGGAGACGGCCGCCCGTCGCGAGCTGTGGGAGGAGACCGGCGTCCGCTCGGTCGCCTATCTGGACCGGACGCCGGGCTGGATCGCCTACGACTTTCCACCGGACTTGGGCGGCCCACGCGCCAAATGGGGCCACAAGGGCCAGAAGCAGGTCTGGTTCGCCTATCGCTTCACCGGCACGGACGCCGAGATCGACCTGACCGCCCACGGCGAGCAGGAGTTCGACGCCTGGCGCTGGGCCCGGCTGGACGAAACGCCCGCCCTGATCGTGCCGTTCAAACGCGCCGTCTACGAACAGGTGCTGACGGCCTTCGCGCGGTTCGCCGGCTGACGAACCGCGCGAAGGCGTCGCGTCAATGCGCCCCGCCGCCGGTCGCCGTCTTCCGCTCCTTGGACTTGCGGCTCCACATGTTCAGCCCTTCGACCAGGGCGGAGAAGCCCATGGCGGCGTAGATGTAGCCCTTGGGCACGTGCACGCCGAAGCCGTCGGCGATCAGAACCATGCCGATCATCAGCAGGAAGCCCAGGGCCAGCATGACCACGGTCGGGTTGGCATTGATGAAGTTGGCCAGCGGGTCGGCGGCCAGCAGCATGACCAGCACGGCGACCAGCACCGCCACCACCATGATCGGCAGGTGGTCGGTCATGCCCACGGCCGTCAGGATCGAATCGATCGAGAAGACCAGGTCCAGCAGGATGATCTGGAAGATGGCCGCGCCGGCGTTGGTGATCGCCACCGACTTCTTGTCCAGCACGTCGTGGTCGGACGGGACGGGATCGACCGAGTGGTGAATCTCCTTCGTCGCCTTCCACACCAAGAAAAGGCCCCCGGCGATCAGGATCAGGTCCTTCCAGCTGAACTGGGTCTCGAAGGCCGGTTCGCCATGCTCGCCGATCGGCCCGACGATGCCGAGGTCCACGACGGTCGCGGTCAGGCCGACCAGCCAGGCGATGATCGACAGCAGGGCCAGACGCATCACCAGCGCCAGGCCGATGCCGATGCGGCGCACGCGCTGACGCTGATGCTCCGGCAGCTTGTTCGACAGGATCGAGATGAAGATCAGATTGTCGATGCCCAGCACGACCTCCATGACCACCAGGGTCACGAGGGCGGCCCAGGCGGCCGGGTCGGAAAGAAGCGGCGTGATGCTGTCGAGCATGGAGGTCCGGTCCGTTGAGGGAAGGCCCCTCATAACGCGCGTGGCGGCGTTCGGGTAGCGGCGGGGGTGCGGCGTCGCGGCCCAGGCGTGACGGCCCGCTGCGGGCCCGCCTCGGTTGCCCCTCGGGACAAAGGGTGCTATCCGGCGCCCGGCTTAGGCCGAGAGGGCGTCAGCAGACGTTTTCGAGGTGTGCTTTCTTCAAGCATTTCAGGCCTTTCGACCGGCGCGACGCTCGCCGCCGGCCGAGACCCCGAACGTTCACTGCGCGGACATCACATAAGTGGCTGACGAATTCAGGACGACGGAAGTCGGCGACCGCTATGCCCAGGCGCTCTTCGACCTGGCCGATGAGACGGGCGCCCTTGACGCCGTGCGCGCGGACCTGAAGTCGCTGCGCGCCGCCCACGGCGAGAGCGCCGACCTGCGCCGGCTGCTGACCTCGCCGGTGCTGAAGGCCGAGGACCAGTCCAAGGGCCTGCTGGCGATCGCCGACAAGGCCAAGCTCAACCCGACCACCCGCAACTTCCTGGGCCTGCTGGCCCAGAACGGCCGCGCCCGCGATCTGATGGGCGTGATCGTCGGCTTCGAGCGGCTGTACGCCAAGAAGACCGGCGTGGTGGCGGCCGAGGTCGTCTCGGCCCAGCCGCTGTCGACCGCCCAGATCACCCACGTGCGCTCGGCCCTGCTGAAGGCGCTGGGCAAGGCCCCCGAACTGACCGCCCGCGTCGATCCGGCGATCCTGGGCGGCCTGAAGGTCAAGGTGGGATCGAAGCTGTTCGACGCCTCGCTGAAGACCAAGCTCGACCAGATGAAGTTCGCCCTGAAGCGCGCTTGACGCGCTTCAGCACCAAGATGCAGCGGGCGTAGTCGCCCGAGACACCAAGACGAAGACGAAAGAGACCCCGATGGACATCCGCGCCGCTGAAATCTCGGCCATCCTCAAGCAGCAGATCGCCGGCTTCGGCGTCGAGGCGGACGTCTCCGACGTCGGCCAGGTGCTGTCGGTGGGCGACGGCATCGCCCGCATCCACGGTCTGGACAACGTCCAGGCCGGCGAGATGGTGGAGTTCCCCAAGGCCGGGGTGAAGGGCATGGCCCTGAACCTGGAGCGCGACAACGTCGGCGCCGTGATCTTCGGCGCCGACGCCGCCATCGCCGAGGGCGACGAGGTGCGTCGTCTGGGCGAGATCGTGGACGTGCCGGTCGGCAAGGGTCTGCTGGGCCGCGTCGTCAACCCGCTGGGCGAGCCGATCGACGGCAAGGGTCCGATCCAGTTCACAGAGCGTCGTCGCGTGGACGTCAAGGCGCCGGGCATCATTCCCCGCAAGTCGGTGCACGAGCCGATGCAGACCGGCCTGAAGGCCATCGACACCCTGATCCCGATCGGCCGCGGCCAACGCGAGCTGATCATCGGCGATCGTCAGGTCGGCAAGACCGCCGTGGCCATCGACGCCATCCTGAACCAGAAGTCGGTCAATGCCGCAGGTGACGCTTCTGGCGACGAGAGCGCCAAGCTCTACTGCATCTACGTCGCCATCGGTCAGAAGCGCTCGACGGTGGCCCAGATCGTCAAGACTCTCGAGGAGTCGGGCGCGCTGGACTACACGATCGTGGTCGCCGCCACGGCGTCGGAGCCGGCCCCGCTGCAGTTCCTGGCCCCGTTCGCCGGCACCGCCATGGGCGAGTTCTTCCGCGACAACGGCATGCACGGCCTGATCGTCTATGACGACCTGTCGAAACAGGCCGTGGCCTATCGCCAGATGTCGCTGCTGCTGCGCCGCCCGCCGGGCCGCGAAGCCTATCCGGGCGACGTCTTCTATCTGCACAGCCGCCTGCTGGAGCGCTCGGCCAAGCTGAACGGCGACTATGGCTCGGGCTCGCTGACCGCCCTGCCGCTGATCGAGACCCAGGCCAACGACGTGTCGGCCTATATTCCCACCAATGTGATCTCGATCACCGACGGGCAGATTTTCCTGGAATCCGACCTGTTCTACCAGGGCATCCGCCCGGCCGTGAACGTCGGCATCTCGGTGTCGCGCGTGGGCTCCTCGGCCCAGACCAAGGCGATGAAGAAGGTCGCCGGCACCATCAAGGGCGAGCTGGCCCAGTACCGGGAAATGGCCGCCTTCGCCAAGTTCGGCTCGGACCTGGACGCCTCGACCCAGAAGCTCTTGGCCCGCGGCGCGCGCCTGACCGAACTGCTGAAGCAGCCCCAGTACTCGCCGCTGACCATGGAAGAGCAGGTCGTCTCCGTCTACGCCGGCACGCGCGGCTATCTGGACGGCATCGCGGTGGCCGACATCGGCCGCTTCGAGCGCGAGCTGCTGGCCCGCATCAAGTCCTCCAACCCCGGCCTGCTGGACGGCATCCGGACCAAGAAGGATCTGACCGCCGAGCTGGAAACCGAGCTGAAGGACGTCCTGGCCGCCTTCACCAAGACCTTCGCCTGATCTGACCCCCGGAAGCTGAAAGAGTAGCGCCCGATGGCCAGCCTCAAGGAAATGCGCAATCGGATCGGAAGCGTGAAGTCCACGCAGAAGATCACCAAGGCCCTGAACATGGTCGCCGCGGCCAAGCTGAAGCGCGCCCAGGATCAGGCCGAGAGCGCGCGTCCCTATGCCCGTAAGATGGCCGCCGTGATCGCCAATCTGGCGGCCGGCGTCTCCGGCGACGGCGCGCCCAAGCTGCTGGCCGGCACGGGCCGCGACCAGAAGCACCTGATCGTGGTCGCCACCGGCGACAAGGGTCTGGCGGGCGGCTTCAACACCAACGTCATCCGCGCCGCGCGTGAGCGGATCAACACGCTGATCGCCGAGGGCAAGGACGTTCGCATCGTCGCCGTCGGCCGCAAGGTCCGCGACGGCCTGACCCGCCTGTACGGCGACAGGCTGATCCGCACCTTCGAGATGAGCGAGCACAAAACCGTCGGCCTGCCCGCCGCCGAGCCCGTCGCCGCCCTGATCGCCCAGGAGTTCGAGGCCGGGAACGCCGACGTCGTCACCCTGTTCTACAGCCGCTTCCAGTCGGTCATCGCCCAGGTGCCGACCGCCAAGCAGCTGATCCCGGCCGTGGTGGACGGCGATGCCCAGCCGATCGACCTGAACGGGGCGGTCTATGAGTACGAGCCGTCGGAGGAGGAGATCCTCGACGTCATCCTGCCGCGCAACGTCACGACCCAGGTCCTGGCGGCGATGTACGAGAACCAGGCCAGCTTCTTCGGAGCCCAGATGGGCGCCATGGACAACGCCACGCGCAACGCGGGCGACCTCATCAACTCGCTGACGCTGCAATACAACCGCAAGCGCCAGGCCCAGATCACCACCGAACTGATCGAGATCATCGCGGGAGCGGAAGCGCTGTGACAGCATTGACAGCAAAGAAGGCATGCTTTAACTAGCCAACATGGCCACTCTCACCGTCCGCAATATTCCCGATGAAACGCTCGCGGCCTTCCGCGTGCGTGCGGCTGCGCACGGCAGGAGCATGGAGGCGGAAATGCGCGACCTGATCGCCCGAGCCGCCTCAGAACGCCAGGCCTCCCGCCCAAGCGTCGAAGACAGGGTCGCCCGCGCACAAGCTATCGTGCGCCAGGCTTTCGGCGGCCAGATGCCGGGCGATCTCGTTGACGATCTGCTCGCCGACCGCCGCTCCGAAGCGGCGAAGGAGGCGTGATGGTTTTCGACGCATCCGCGATCATGGCCATTCTCGGCATGGAGGCCGGCGAGAAACAGGCCTCCTCGCACCTTGGCGACGGCGCCGTCGTTTCGGTCGTCAACGCTGGAGAAGTGATTGGAAAGCTCGTCCGACGCGGCGTGCCGTTCGACCGGGCGGTCGAAGCCGTCGAGGCCCTTGATCTCACCTGGGTTCAGCCCGATCCGGCGCAGGCGCGCAGAGCGGGCGAATTGGGCGCAGTCAAGAATCTGTCTCTGGCCGATCGCTTCTGCATCGCGCTTGGGGAGGCCCGAAACGAACCCCTTCTGACCGGCGACCGCGACTGGGCGGCTCTCGACCTTCGCGTTCCTACCGAACTTATCCGCTGACACTCCGCGCCGGACTCCGGCGCCGCACTATCCAAGGCCTGAAACCATGACCGACGCCGTCGCCAAGAAACCCGCCGCCCGGAAGCCCGCTGCTCCCAAGGCTCCAAAAGCTGCCGCAACCGGCAACACCGCCGTCACCGCGGGCACCGGCGTGGGCAAGATCGCCCAGGTGATCGGCGCCGTCGTGGACGTGGAGTTCGACGGCCACCTGCCGGCCATCCTGTCGGCGCTGGAAACCCAGAACGTCGATCAGAAGACGGGCGAGCCCTTCACCCTGGTGCTGGAAGTCGCCCAGCACCTGGGGGAGAACATGGTCCGCACCATCGCCATGGACACCTCGGAAGGCCTGACGCGCGGCCAGCCGGTGACCGACACCGGTTCGTCCATCCTGGCCCCGGTCGGCCCCGGCACCCTGGGCCGCATCATGAACGTGGTCGGCGCGCCGATCGACGAGCAGGGCCCCATCAAGACGACCATGTTCCGCCCGATCCACCGCGAGGCGCCCAGCTTCGAGGAGCAGTCGACGTCGTCGGAAATCCTGGTCACCGGCATCAAGGTGATCGACCTGATGTGCCCCTACACGAAAGGCGGCAAGATCGGCCTGTTCGGCGGCGCCGGCGTGGGCAAGACCGTGACCATGCAGGAGCTGATCAACAACATCGCCAAGGCGTACGGTGGTTATTCGGTCCTGGCCGGCGTGGGCGAGCGCACGCGTGAGGGCAACGACCTGTATCACGAGATGATCGAGTCCAACGTCAATGTGGACCCGACCAAGAACGGCGGCTCGACCGAGGGCTCCAAATGCGCCCTGGTCTACGGCCAGATGAACGAGCCCCCCGGCGCCCGCGCCCGCGTCGCCCTGACCGGCCTGGCCCAGGCCGAGTACTTCCGAGACGAGGAAGGCAAGGACGTGCTGCTGTTCGTCGACAACATCTTCCGCTTCACCCAAGCCGGTTCCGAAGTGTCGGCTCTGCTGGGCCGCATCCCCTCGGCCGTGGGCTATCAGCCGACGCTGGCCACCGAGATGGGCAATCTGCAGGAGCGCATCACCTCGACCAAGAAGGGCTCGATCACCTCGGTCCAGGCCATCTATGTGCCCGCGGACGACCTGACCGACCCGGCGCCCGCCGCCTCGTTCGCCCACCTGGACGCGACCACGGTGCTGAGCCGCGACATCGCCGCCCAGGCCATCTTCCCGGCCGTGGACCCGCTGGACTCGACCTCGCGGATCATGGACCCGCTGGTGATCGGCGAGGAGCACTACCGCGTCGCCCGTTCGGTCCAGGAAGTGCTGCAGCAGTACAAGGCGCTGAAGGACATCATCGCCATCCTGGGCATGGACGAGCTGTCGGAGGACGACAAGCTGATCGTGTCGCGCGCCCGCAAGATCAGCCGCTTCCTGTCCCAGCCCTTCTTCGTGGCCGAGCAGTTCACCAACTCGCCGGGCAAGTTCGTGTCGCTGGAAGACACGATCCGCTCGTTCAAGGGCATCGTCGCCGGCGAATACGACCATCTGCCTGAAGCGGCCTTCTACATGGTCGGCGCCATCGAGGAAGCCGTCGAGAAGGCCCAGAAGCTGGCCGAGAGCGCGTGATGAGATCGGCGGTCGTCGTCACGGCGATGATGGCCGCCTGGCTGTGCGCCGCAGCGGCTGAGGCTCAGGAAGCTAGCATCGACCCGGTCGAAACGCCGCGCGTTTTTCGTGAAGCTGTCCTGGGCTTCTGCGCTGAGCGGATCCACGGCAAGGCTCTGATCCCCCACTCCGTCGATCCGACGACCGAGGGCTGGCTGGACGTGCGACGCGACGCCGTCGTCACCGGCGGCCAGAGAATCTTCTCCGGTCGGGTGCATGTCGCGACGGGCGTGATTGTCGACGTCGCGCCCAGCGGCAACACCTGCTTCGTGCAGATCAATCTCGCCACCCCGGTGCTGGAGGTGGTCGACGGACTGCGGGCCGAGATTTTGGAGCTCCCAGGCGCGACGCTCCTTGATGAACGAAACGCGCCGGACGGGGATCACACGTTGTATGGGCTGATCGACGAACAGTCGGACGCGGTGCCGATCTTTGCCGTGAACGACTCCGGATCTGAAGGCTCGGTGGCGACGGTGATCGTCGCGGCGGGCTCCAAGGGAAACTGAAATGGTCGGTAAACTCTCCTTCTCCCTCGTCTCGCCCGAGCGCGAGGTCTTCTCGGGCCTGGTGGATCAGGTCGACGCCCCGGGCGTCGAGGGCGACTTTGGCGTCCTGGCGGCCCATGCGCCGTTCATGACGGCGCTGAAGGAAGGCGTGGTCACCGTGATCGACGGCGGGTCGCGCCGCCGGTTCGAGGTCCACGGCGGCTTCGCCGACGTGACCCCCGCCGGCCTGACCATCCTGGCCGAACGGGCCCAGGAACTGGCCGAGGCGTGATGCGCGCCGCCGCCCTGGCCGGTCTGGTCTGGGCGTCGGCCGACGTCGCCCAAGGGCAAACCGCCGAAGAAACGACCGACGCCGCGGTGCGCGCCGCGCTGTGGTGCGTGGCCAAGGCCGAGGAGGCGTTTCGGCCGGTTCCCGAGCCGTCGATCTTCGACGAGTTCGTGGCCCAAGGGCCGGAGGGGTTTCAGGTCGTCTTCGGGCAAATGTCGATGACGTGGATGTTTCATCCCGCGCCGGCCGGCGACGACGCCGCCGTCATGATCTTCGGCATTCCGGGCCAATGCGGCGGCCAAAGGCCTCGAGACGGGCGACGTGCGACGGGCCGTGGAGGCCGCTTACGAGGGTGCGGGCTTTGCCCCTGTCATGGTCGATGCCCCCGACGCGGGTGAAATTCAGCTATGGCACAGGCGGTCCGACCTCGGCGGGGTTTACGCCGGCGTCGTTCCGGCCGAGGAGGCGCCGAGCCGCGTGAACTTCTTCGCCGTGGAAGAACCCCTTTTTCTCGAGGGCCTGGCGGCGGCTGAGGAGACTGAGACGGAATTCTCGGAAGGCGAAGCGCCGCCGGACTGAGCCGCCGCCCCCTGCCGGATAGGCGCTTGACCCGTCCCTCCTCGGCGGCCTGATGGCCCCTTCCGTAACCGGAGGCGGCCATTTGCGCGTCCTGACCCTGTGCGTCTCCGCAGCTCTCGTGAGCGCCTGCGCCTCCGCCGACACGCCGGCGAGCCAAGGCCTCAACCAGGTGTTTTCGGTCGAGGCGGCCTTCACCCACGCCGTGGCCGACATCTGCCTGGCCGCCGAGCTCAGCGGCGGCCCTCCATCGAGTTTCGCGGCCGAACCGCGCGCCATGTCGGTTCAGGGAAGCCGCGCGCCGCCCATCCCCGGCAAGGCGTGGTTCGTGGGCTCGGGCGTCTACGTCGTGAAAGTCGATGAGCCGGCGGGCGGCTGCTACGTTCGCGCCGATCGGGGCGAGGGCCCGGCGCTGCGGGCGCTGGCCGTTTAGCTGGCGACCGCCGCCATCCCGGACCTGATGCAGGGACGCAGCGGCCTGGTGCAGGACGGCGCGGTGCTGCGCACGACCTGGTGCTCGGCGGCGAGGCCGGAGGTCTTCATGCTGATCAGCAGCCGCACGCCCCGGGCGCGGTCGGGCCCGGCGATCCAGATCAGCTTCGGCCGCGACGACCAGCCCAACCCGCATTGTCGCCCCAACGGGTCCGGCGACGGCATGGACCGGACGTAGTGAGATGGTCGGCGGGCCGATCTTCGCGACGAGATCGGCGCTGCTTCCGGCCGGTTGCGCCGCCCTGGGCGAGCCGGTGCTGGACGCTCACGGCTGCCGACCGACCAGGGCCGTTCGGGTGACGCTGCCGTCGGTCTGACCCGCGGAGCCATCGAGGGCGGCGCGCGTTGATCCGGCGATCCAGCCGGGAGGCCCGCCATGATCTTGCGACCCACGCATCTGTTCGCCGCCGGCGCCGCCGCCGGCTTGGCCGCCTGCGGCGAGATGGGCGCCACGGGTGCGCCGCCGCCCGCGCCCATGCCTGCCCCCTCGCCTGCGCCCGCGCTCGAATCCCTTGGCCCGGACGACGTCGCTCAGGCCCGGCTGGCGGGGGAGCTGGGCTGCGGCTTCCGACGGTCCCCGACCGGCCCGACCCTGTTCCTGGGCAGCGCCGACGTCATGCCGACGGCCGGCGGCGACGGCGTGGTCAAGGTCGACTGCCGCCTGCGCCGGCTGAGCATGCAGGGCACGGGCGGCTTCTCCGGCCTGTCGGACGGGGCCGTCCTGACCGGAGACGGCCTGACGGTCACGATCGAGGTGACGGGCCGCGAGCCGCTGACCGACGCGTCGCCCGAGGCCGCGGAATCTCCGCCCTACCCCGCCCGGATCACCGTGCGCGGGGCGGGGGCGTCGAGCGGGATCGACGGGGTCTACGCCTGCGGCGCCTGACGGCCCGTCAGCGTCCGTAGGCCGGCGGATACGTTCCCTCGCCGCCGGTGCGATAGCGGTCGCGCAGCAAGAGGCCGCGGCTGGTCAGGGGCTGCTCCACGCCGCGCACGAAGATCGCGACCGGATGGCTCAACGGCTCCAGCGGGTCGCCGGACCAGACCACCACGTCGGCCTCGGCGCCCGCCGTCAGCGATCCGAAGCGGTCGCCCATGCCGAAGATGCGCGCCGGATTGACGGTGATCGCCGCGATCGCCGCGTCGTGCGGCAGGCCGTGCGACACGGCGTTGCCGGCGTTGTAGCGGGTCTCGCGCGCCCGATGGTTCGAGCCTTCGTTGCCCTTGATGGCGATGACCACCCCGGCGGCGTGCAGGGCCGCGGCGTTCTGCATCCGCGCGCCGCGCCGCTCCAGATTGCCGGGCAGGTTGGTGATCGGATTGACCAGAACCGGCACGTTCGCCGCCGCGATCTGGTCGGCGACCATCCAGCCCTCTTCGGCGCCGTCCAGGATGATGCGGATGTTCTCCTCGTCGGCCAGGCGCAGCACCTGCAGGATGTCGGACGCACGGTGCACGGTGACGATCAGGGGCATGCGACCCTCCGCCACAGGGATCAATGCCTCCAGGTCGGCGCGCGACAGGCTGAGGTCGCGCAGGCCCCCGCGCTCATAGGACGACTTGTTGCGGGCATAGAGGCGGACCTCGGCCATCGTCTCCTTGAACAGAGTGAACTCGGCCCCGCGCGCGCCGCCCGCCACGCCGGCCCCTGCGTCGCCGAACGGCGCGACCATGGCCACGCGCGACCGCACCAGGATGTCTGTCCCCTGGCCTAGGTGGATGACCGCCGCCTGACCCGCGAACAGGCCGGGGGTGTGAAACCCGCCCTCGCCGGCACCGGCGGTGTCTTCCTCGTGATAATGGCCGCCCGACGATCCCGGATGGTTCGGCACCACCACGGCGCGGGTCACCCCGCCCAGGCGTGCCACCGGCAGGGTGAACGACCAAGGGTCGAGCCCATAGGAGACGTCGAAGGCCGCGCTGAGCGTGTTCGACGCGTTAGACAGGTCGTTGCCGACCGACGACACCTCCGACCCGCCCAGGCCGGAATCCACCGCGACGATGCCGGGGGTCACCACCTTGCCGGCGGCGTCCACGACGCGGGCGCCGGCGGGGGCCGGGCCCGTCCCGACCGAAACGATGCGGCCGTCGCGCAGCACGACGGTGCCGTTCTCGATCACGGCGGTTCCGGTGTGGACCCGGCCGCCGACGATGGCGGTGACGTCCTGCGCCAGGGCGGGCCCGGCCACCGCCATCATGGCGGCGGCGGCGAGAAGGGTGCGGCGGATCATCAGCGGGCTCCCTGGCGAACGCCGGCGGCCGTGCGGCCATATCCGGGCTGGCCCAGTTCGAAGTCGGACAGAGGCTGGAAGTTCGGGTCGTTGCGGTCGAAAGCCAAGCCGCCGTCGACGTAGACCTGGTCGGCGCGGGCATAGACGCTGAACGGATTGGCGCTCCAGATCACCACGTCGGCGCGCTTGCCGGCCTCCAGCGAGCCGGTCTCGTCGTCGATGCCGATGGCGCGCGCGGCGTTGGAGGTGATCCAGCTGATGGCGTGCTCCTCCGACAGAGCCATGCCGGCACGGCGCCCTGCGGCCAGCGCCGCGGCGGCTTCCTGGTTCAGGCGCTGCGTCAGCTCGGCGTCGTCGGAGTGCACGACCGCGCAGCTGCCTTCCGGGGCGTCGACCAGGGCGACGTTCTCCTCGATCCCGTCCAGCGACTCCATCTTGAAGCCCCACCAGCCCGTCCACATGGCCGCGCAGATGTTCTCGCGCGCCAGCAGCGGCGCGACCTTGTAGGCCTCGGTGGCGTGGTGGAATGTCGTGATCTTGTAGCCGAACTCGCGCGACATATCGATCATCAGCGCCATCTCGTCGCCGCGATAGCAATGGTTCTGGATCAGGATCGACCCGTCCAGCACGCCCACCAGGGTGTCGAGCTCCAAATTCCGGGTCGGAGGCGCGCCCTCCCCGGTTTCGCGCCACTTGTCCCACTTGTCCTTGTAATCGCGGGCGGAAATGAAGGCGGCGCGGTAGCCGGCCATGTTGCCCATGCCGGTCGCGGGCGAGCTGTTGCGCCCGCCATAGACACGCGACGGGTTCTCGCCGCAGGCCATCTTGACCGTATAGGGGGCGCCCGGGAACTTCATGCCCTGCATGGTCACCGAGGGAACGTTGCGCAGGGTCACGCCGCGCCCGCCGAACAGATTGGCCGATCCGGGCAGGATGTGCAGCGTCGTGACCCCGCCGGCGCGGGCGGTGTTGAAGCCCGGATCCTGGGGCCAGACGGAGTGTTCGGCCCAGACCTCGGCGGTGTTCGGCTGGGTCGCCTCATTGCCGTCGCTCATGCCCGTCACGCCGGGCGAGGGATAGACGCCCAGGTGGCTGTGCACGTCGATGATGCCGGGGGTCACGAAGCGGCCGCGCGCGTCCACGACGCGGTGGCCGCCGGGCACGGGGGTGGAGGCGTCGCCGACGGCGGCGATCTTGCCTTCGGTGACGATGACCACCCCGTTCTCGATCTTGCGGCCCGCGCCGTCGAAGACCGTGCCGCCGACGATGGCCATGTTCTCGCGCGGCAGGCCCCGATAGGTCGAGGGATAGGCGTCGGCGACCGTGGCGGGATCCAGCCCCTGGACCAGCGCCTTGCGCTCGCGCGGGGTTTCCGCCGCTTCGCCGGACTCGGACGACCCCGTGGTGGCGCAGGCGGACAGCACCAGCGCGGCCAGGCTGACGCCCAGCAAGGAAACGGATCTCATGCGGCAACCCCCGAACGTCGGCCCCCTCGGCCGAGGTGGGGATTACAAGAGCGTCCGGGTCCAGACGTCGAGGGCCGATTTCATTACAAGTCTGTAAGGTGGCGCGTCGCTAGGCGGACTTGGCCCGCGGAGTTTCCGCGCCACGGATGGAGGCCACGCTCCAGACCAGTTCGACGTCATCCATCGCAAAAGGCGCCATCACGCCGGTCGTGCCGTCATCATTGACGAACTCCACCTCATAGGCGTCCGCGTAAATCATGACCACGGTGCCTTCCGCACCCGCAAGAAGGCCGTGTTCCGGGTGCGCTGCCTTCAGCGCGACGACGTCGAGCTCCTCAATCATGTGACGACGGTATCACAAAGGCCGTGCTGAGGTAAGGTGGCCCGCCCGGAGCCCGCACCGTCCAGCCGCTTCGCACCAGTCTGGAACGGCCGCCATGGGTCATGCGGAAATCAACCCGATAGCGGGCCCCGTTGTGATCCTCGAACAGCAGCTCGGCCTCGCATTCCCGCGCCGCCGTCAGCAGCGCCGCCGTCAGCACGGCAGCATCCCCCAAGGTCAGCCCGAGGGCCGACGCAAAGACGGCTGCCTTGTGCCTGCCGTCCTTGTGCTGGGGTGCAAGGCAATAGGTTTCTACCTTGCCTTTTGGGATGATCGCATCCTGTCCGCGCGGCAGTCGCATGGGCAAGCGTCAGCCCAGCGCCTTCATCAGCTCCGGCACCACCGTCTTGTAGTCGCCGACGATGCCATAGTCCGCGACCTGGAAGATCGGGGCGTCGGCGTCCTTGTTGATGGCGACGATGACCTTGGAGTCCTTCATGCCGGCCAGGTGCTGGATGGCGCCTGAGATGCCGATGGCGATGTAGAGGCCCGGGGCCACCACCTTGCCGGTCTGGCCGACCTGATAGTCGTTGGGGGCATAGCCGGCGTCCACGGCGGCGCGGCTGGCCCCCACGGCGGCGCCCAGCTTGTCGGCCAACGGGTCCATGACGGCGTGGAACTCCTCCGCCGAGCCCAGGGCGCGGCCGCCGGAGACGACGATCTTGGCGGCGCCCAGTTCCGGACGGTCCGACTTGACCATCTCGTCGGACACGAAATCGGTCTTCGGCGCCGAGCCGCCTGCGACCGTCTCGACCGGGGCCGAGCCGCCCTCGCCCGCCGCGGTGAAGGCCGTGGGACGCACGGTGATCACCTTCTTGGCGTCGCCCGACTTGATCGTCTCCAGCGCGTTGCCGGCGTAGATCGGGCGCACGAAGGTGTCGGGGACCACGACCTCGATGATGTCGGAGATGGGCGCCACGTCCAGTTTGGCGGCCAGGCGCGGGGCGAAATTCTTGCCGTCGGTCGTGGCCGGCGACAGGATGGCGTCGTAGCCGCCGGCCAGCGGCAGGACGGTCGCCTCGACGGCCTCGGCCAGGGTCTTGCCCAGCTCGGCGCTCTCGGCCAGCAGCACCTTGGACACGCCGTCGATCTTCGCGGCCTGGTCGGCCACGCCCTTGGCGCCTTGACCCACGACCAGCAGGTGGACGTCTCCCCCCAGCGCCTTGGCGGCCGTCACGGTCTTGTGGGTGGTGTCGCGCAGCGACGCGCCGTCGTGATCGGCGATGACGAGAACGGCCATTACAGCACCCCCGCGGTTTTCAGCGTGGAAACCAGTTCGGCGGCGTCGGCGACCTTGACCCCGGCCGCGCGCTTGGGCGGCTCGGTGACCTTGACCACCGTCAGGCGCGGGGCCGTGTCGACGCCCCAGTCGGCGACCGCCTTCATGGCGATCTCCTTCTTCTTGGCCTTCATGATGTTGGGCAGGGACGCATAGCGCGGCGTGTTCAGGCGCAGATCCACGGTGACCACGGCCGGCAGCTGGGCCGCCACGGTCTGCAGACCGCCGTCGACCTCACGCGTGACCAAGGCCTTGCCGCCGTCGATCGCCAGCTTGCCGGCGAAGGTGGCCTGGGGCCAGTCCAGCAGGGCGGCCAGCATCTGGCCCACCGCGTTGTTGTCACCGTCGATCGACTGCTTGCCCATCAGGACCATGTCGGGCGTCTCTTCCTCGACCACCGCCTTCAGCAGCTTGGCGACCGCCAGAGGCTCCAGGTCCACATCCGACTGGATCAGGATGCCGCGGTCCGCGCCGATGGCGAGCGCGGTGCGGATCGTCTCCTGCGCCTGCGACGGGCCGATGGAGACGACGACGATCTCCGTCGCCGTGCCGGCCGCGTGGCCGCCCTTGCCTTCGGCCATGCGCACGGCCTCCTCGACGGCGATCTCGTCGAAGGGGTTCATGCTCATCTTGACGTTGGCCAGATCCACGCCGGTCTGGTCGGCCTTCACGCGGGCCTTGACGTTGTAGTCGATCACCCGTTTGACGGGGACGAGAACCTTCATCGGATCATCCATCGAAATGCCGAAATCTGGCGGCAGGGATTGGACCGCGCGTCCCCGCCTGTCAACGTGACGCGACGGCACGTCCCGGAGAGACCATGCACCGCCTGCTGACCTTCAAGCGCCTGAGCGTCCTGTTCCTGGTTGCCTTCGCCTGCTCGTTCGGCCTGGTGCTGGCCTATGACCAGCTGGTGCGGGCGCCGGGCGACCGGTGCGAGGAGCAGGGCAAATGGTGGGACCGCGAAGGCCGCGTCTGCGCCCAGCCGATCGCCATCGCCGAGATCACCGGCCGGCCGAACGGCGTGAGCCGCGAGGAGGCCTCGCGTCAGAAGAACCGCGAACTGGTGGCCATCGAGCGTCAGCTGGCCGCCAACGAAAAGGCGGTCGCCGCCGACGCCGACCGCCAGCGCGCGGCCCTGGAGGCCGCGGAGGCGGGACAGTAGGGCCGTCGTGAGGGTGAGAGCAAAAAAAATTACTCTCATTTCCATCACGGCGCCTTCGCTTGAACGTCCACGGCGGCAGTGTGGGCGACGGGTGCGCCGGAAACGGACGCAGGCGTCAGCGCGTCGCGCCGGGAACCCATTTCACGTCGTCGGCGCCGTTCGCATTGGCGCGACGCGCGGCGACGAACAGCCAGTCGGACAGGCGATTGAGATAGCGCAGCGCCGCGGGGGTGGCGGCGCGGCCCGCCTCGACCATGGCGACGGCGTCGCGTTCCGCGCGGCGGCAGACGGTGCGGGCCAGGTGCAGATGCGCCGACAGGGCCGAGCCGCCCGGCAGGACGAAGCTGTCCAGCGACTTCAGACTCTCGTTCATCCCATCGATCTCGGATTCGAGCCGCTCGACCTGGGCGTCGAGGATGCGCAGGGCCTCCCACTTCGGCGCGGGCTCCAGCGGGGTGGCCAGATCGGCGCCCAGGTCGAACAGCTCGTTCTGAATGCGGCCCAGCGCCGCGTCGATGCGGTCGTTCTGGCCAGAATGCAGCCGTGCCACGCCGATCGTGGAGTTCAGCTCGTCGACCGTGCCATAGGCGGCGACGCGCGGGTCGCATTTGGACACCGCCTCGCCGGTCGCCAGCCGCGTCGTGCCGTCGTCGCCGGTGCGGGTGTAGATGCGGTTCAGGACGACCATCTCAGCCCCCTTGGGTGGATTTCCACCACATCCCGGCGACGAGCAGCAGCACGGCCACGGCCTGCAACACGACCCGCAAACGCATCAGCCTGTTCGACCGCGAGCGGGCGCCGGCGTCGGTCTGGTACAGCGAACGGATGCCGAGGCCGAGGGTGACCGCCACGGCCGCGATGACCACGATGGTGAGGATGTCGAGCAGGTCCATGCCGCCAGTCTAGGGCTGTTCCCGGGCCGTGACCACGCCCACGGCGTCGCGGCCGGCCGCGCCCTGAACCTGGCTCGACTCGATCGCCGTCGGCTCAACCCGTTGAAAAGCTGACGTTAGGGAACTGGAAAGTGTGGCGCGGGAGCCGCAGGCCGGCGCGTTTCGACCCTCGGAAGCCCTTCGTTCAGCGGACCGTCATCCCCTTCGCGTCAGGATGAGGGAACGATGTCGGAGCCGCGGGCTTAGAAAGGGCCATGCCGATGCGACTGAAATCCCTGCTCAGCCGGGTCGCCGTCCCCGACGCCCTGGACATGGAAGAACACTATCGCACGCCTGCGGAGAAGACCGCCGATCTGGTGGTGCACGTCGTGGGCCTGACGCTGGCGGCCGTAGGCGGCGTGGTGCTGGCGGTTCTGGCCGCGATCTACGCGGGCGTAGGGACCGTGGTGGCCACGGCCGTCTATGCCCTGTGCCTGGTCGCCATGCTGGTGGCGTCGACCGTCTACAACCAGACCCGCCCGTGCGCGGCGAGGCCGGTTCTGCGGCGGCTCGACGAGGCGGCGATCTTTCTGATGATCGCCGGCAGCTACACCCCTTTCACGACCCAAAGGTTCGAGGGCGGCTGGGCGATCGGATTCACCCTTCTGGTCTGGGCTCTGGGCATCGGCGGGGCGCTGGCCAAGCTGTGGGCGCCGCGCCTGTCGGACGCGATCTGGAGCGCGGTCTATGTGGCGTTCGGCTGGCTGGCGGTGTTCGCGCTGAAGCCCATGCTGGACACCGTCCATCCCGCCGCCCTGATCCTGCTGGTGATCGGCGGGCTGATCTACACGGCCGGCGTCTTCGTCTTCATCAGTCCGCAAGTGAAGTTCCGGCGCGCCATCTGGCACGGCTTCGTGGTCACCGGGGCGACGGTGCACTGGGCCGCGGTGCTGGTCGGCGTGGTCCTGGCCCCTGCCATGGCCTGACCATTCCGGGCTGGCGTCCGGCGCCGCGCTGCGGGATAGTGCGCAAACCGACCGTTTCGAGGGGCGCCGCGTGACCGATGCCAACTCCGGGGAAACCCGGCCGATCGTCATCAAGAAATACGCCAACCGGCGGCTCTACAACACCGCCACCTCGGCTTACGTCACGCTGGAGGATCTGGCCCGGATGGTCCGCGCCGGACAGGACTTCACCGTCCATGACGCCAAGTCGGGCGAGGATCTGACCCGGCAGATCCTGACGCAGATCATCTTCGAGGAGGAAAGCCGGGGCGAGGCTCTGTTGCCGGTGCAGTTCCTGCGCCGCCTGATCGGCTTCTACGGCGGGCAGATGCAGTCGGTCCTGCCCAGCTATCTGGAAATGTCGTTGGACGCCTTCGCCAAGCAGCAGGAGCAGCTGCGCGGCCAGTTCAAACAGGCGTTCGGCGGGGCGCCGGGCGCCGGGCTGCTGGACGAGGCGGTGCGTCGCAACATGCAGATGTTCGAACAAGCGATGCGGATGTGGCCGGGCTTCGTCGCCGGCATGCCCGCCGCGCCCAAGGCCGAACAGCCCTCGGCCGCGCCGGCCGACGACGGCCTGGCCGAGATGCGCCGCCAGATGGACGAGATGCGCGCCCAGCTGGACCGGCTGGCCGGCGACGCCCCCCGCAAATGACCGATGACGACCGCCGCGAGGCCGACCGGCGCGCGCGAGATCGTCGCGCGGCCGGCCGGGCTCTGGTCCCGGTCGATCCGCCCGCGCCGACCGACGAGACGCCGCCGCCGCGGGGCGCCCGGAAGTCCGCGCCCGCCGACCCGGCGTTTTCCGCCCAGCTGATGGGTCAGGACGGCCAGCGGCGGGGGCTGAAGGGCGGCCCCCCCGTGCTGGACGCCGCGCGCAGCGGCTATCTGAAGGCCCAGCACTCCGGGCCTGCGGAGCGCCGGCCGAAGCCCGGGACGGTCACCAAATCCGAGGCCTGAGAGGCGGCACGGTCCTTGCTGTGACGAAGGCGACCGCCTTCATCCCGGAACCGCCCCATGCTCGCCTTCCTCGCCCGCACCGTCGACGTGACCGTGATCGCGCTGATCTTCGTGGCGTTCGGGTAGAGCCATCGTCTCGCGAGCTGGCGCTTCGCTGGCGGCGAACCCGCGAGAAGCAAGGGCATCACAACGGGCACGACGAAGGCACAGCGGCCACGACGGGACCTAGCGCAAGGCGCCGCAGGCATTCTGTCGTCCAATCTCCGCCGACAAGGCGCTACGGGCGGCAACGCACACCCGCCCCGTCGTGCCCTTCGCGGCTTTCTTTTCGTTGTGCCCGTTGTGAAGAACTTGGCTGCCGCGCACACCGCCCGACCAGGCAGGTTCACTCAGCGGACGAAAGGTCCGGGGGCGGATCGGTGGCTTCAGACAGATCCGAAATCCAAGTCCTTCCGGGCGGCGATGATCGTCACGATGAAGCCGGCCAAGACGTCCAGCATGACCATGGCCACGATCAGGAAGAAGGTGGAGGTGGCGAAGCCGCGCAGCAGCAGGAACTCCACCAGACAGATGACGAAGAGGATCATCGACAGGGCGTGATTGACGATCGCCACCTTCTGGCTGGACGTCGATTTCAGCAGTTCGAAGAACAGCAGGATCAGCGCCAGGAACAGGATCAGGTCGCCCGCCCCCACGTTCCACTGGGCGCCTGAGGCCATGCCGATGGAGAACAGCGGCTCACGCAGGCGCTCGTCCGCCAAGGCCGCGCCGCCGGTAAGGGCCACGATGTTGTAGAGGATGACGGGGATCACCAGCAGCGGCAGGGCGATGAGCATGGCTCGGTCCTCTGTGGCCCACGGACAGGGTTAACGCTGGATACCCGCGTTCGTGCCCGACCGCCAAGCTGAATCGCCGTGGGGGCGAGGCGGTCAGACCTCCTGGACCGGCCCCGGGTTCCGGGCGCGCGTCTTCAGCCACATGACGCCCAGCAGGTCCGACAGCGACGCGACCATGCGGTCCAGATTGGTGTACTTCGACCGGCCGGTCTCGCGGTGGCGGTGGCCGACGTCGAGGTACAGGTTGCGCCACCCCTCGCGGATCATCAGCGCCGGCAGGTAGCGGTGCATGTGATCGAAGTAGGGCAGCCGCAGGAAGGCGTCGCGACGGAAGGCCTTCAGCCCGCAGCCGGTGTCTGCGGCGTCGTCGCCCAGCAGGCGGCGGCGGATCCGGTTGGCCCAGACCGAGGCCCGGCGTTTGGCCTGGGTGTCCTGGCGGCTGGCGCGCACGCCGCCGACCAGGGCGACCTCGGGCGGGGCCTCCATCAGCGCCTGGACCAGGCGCGGCGCGTCGGCCGGCGGGTTCTGGCCGTCGCCGTCCATCGTCACCACGATCCCGCCGCGAGCCGCCAGCACGCCCGAGCGCACCGCCCGGCTCTGGCCCGCGTTGGCAGGATGGGTCAGCACGCGCAGCTGGGGGTGCAGGGCCTTCAGCGCCTTCAGCTCGATCAGGGTCGAATCGCGGCTGCGGTCGTCGACGAAGATCATCTCGTAGTTCCGCCCAGCGAAGGCGGCGGCGATCTCCTGCACCAGGGGGCCGACCGCCCCGGCTTCGTCGTGGACGGGCACGACGACGGAGATTTCGGGGGCGTCGGTCTGGCTCATCCCGCGTGAATAGCCGCCCCGACGACGGCGTGAAAGCGCCCGCTGACGCCGGGAACCGAAGCGTGTAATCAGACCGTCATGGGAAGGCTGGACTTCGACCGCATCATCGCCGGCTGGCGTGGGCCGCTGCTGGCGGCCGTCGTGGCGCTGATCGCCGGCCTGCCCGGCCTCCTGATGCTGCCGCCGCTGGACCGCGACGAGAGCCGCTACGCCCAGGCCACGTCGCAGATGCTGGAGAGCGGCGACTACATCGACATCCGCTTCCAGGACGAGCCGCGCTGGAAGAAGCCGGTCGGCATCTATTGGGCCCAGGCCGCCGCCGTCGGTCTGACCACCGGGCCCGAAGCGCGGGCGATCCAGCCCTATCGCCTGCCGTCGCTGCTGGCCGCCATGATCGCGGCCTTTGCCTGCGCCTGGGCGGGGGCGCGGCTGTTCGGCGCGCGCGGGGGGTTCCTGGCCGGGGCGATCCTAGGCGCCAGTTTCCTGCTGTCCAGCGAGGCGGGCATCGCCAAGACCGACGCGGCCCTGTGCGCGGCGGTGACGGCGGCGATGGCGGCGCTGGCCCGCATCTACATGGCGTCGCGCGCGGGCGAGGCGCCCGACCGACGGCACAAGTTCGTCTTCTGGCTGGCTCTGGGGCTGTCGATCCTGATCAAGGGGCCGATCGGCCTGATCGTCGTCGCGCCGGCGATCCTGGCGCTGTGTCTGTGGGACCGGGACGCGCGCTGGCTGAAGCGGCTGGGCTGGGGCTGGGGCCTGCCGCTGGTGGCGCTGATCGTCGGGCCCTGGGCGCTGGCGGTGACGATCGTCACCGACGGCGGCTTCTGGCGCGAGGCCCTGATCGGCGACCTGGCGCCCAAGGTGGCGGGCGGCCACGAAAGCCACGGCGCGCCGCCCGGCGTGCATCTGCTGCTGCTGCCGCTGCTGATCTTCCCGGCGGCCCTGATGCTGCCCGCCGCGGTCTCGACGGCGTGGAGCCGGCGGGGCGAGCCGGCGATCCGGTTCCTGATCTGCTGGCTGGTCCCGGCCTTCCTGATCTTCGAGCTGACCCCGACCAAGCTGGTGCACTACACCCTGCCGACCTACGGCGCGGTGGCGCTGCTTGCGGCGGCGGCGCTGACGCGGCCGGTCGGCGTTCTGTCCGGGCGCATCGGGGCGGGGCTGCACCTGCTGTCGGCGGCGCTGATCGCGGCGGTCGCCGTCTATGGGCTGAACAATTTCGGCACTTCCACGGCCCAGACCTGGGCGACCTTCACCGTGCTGTGCGCCGTCGCGGCCGGCGGGCTCGGGGCCTTCCTGATGCTGAACCGCGCCCCGGTCGCGGCGCTGGCGCTGTCGCTGGTCTTCGGCGTCCTGGCGCACACGGCCCTGGTCGGGGAGATCCGGCAACTGCGGCCGCTGGCCATCGCGCCCCAGCTGACCCGTGCGCTGGAGGCGGCCGCCCTTCATCCCCGCCAAGGCGCGCCGGGACCGGTGGCGATCACCGGCTTCCACGAGCCCAGCTTCGTCTTCCTGACGGGCCGCGACACCCAGCTGACCGACGCGGCGGGCGCCGCGCGGGCCCTGAGGGAAGGGCGGCCCGCCATCGTGGAGGCCCGCGACGCCGAGGCCTTCGCGGTGGCCGCCGACGGCATGCCCGGCCGGGCCGTGGCCGAGGTCAGGGGTCACAACTATTCGACCGGCGACGACGTGACCCTGACGGTCTACGCCCCGGTCGTCCGGCCCTGAGACGCGCATGAGTCGTCCCGTCACCATCGTCGAAGTCGGCCCACGCGACGGGCTGCAGAACGAGGCCGCGGTGCTGACGCCCGCCGTTCGCGCCGACCTGACGCGGCGGCTGGAGGCCGTGGGGGCGCGCCGGATCGAGGCCGTCAGCTTCGTCCATCCCAAATACGTGCCGCAGATGGCGGGGGCGGAGGAGGTGATGGCCGCCCTGCCCGCCGAAGCAGGCCGCAGCCGGATCGGCCTCGTCCTGAACGCACGCGGCTATGACCGCGCCCTGACCACGGCGGTGGACGAGGTCAACGTGTCGATCGCCGCCACAGACGGCTTCGGCCTGAAGAACCAGGGCCTGGACCGCGCCGGCCAGATGGCCATGGTCGAGGAGATCGCGGCTCGCCGTCACAATGCCGCGCCGGGCGAGGCCGCCCCGTCGCTGAGCGTCACCATCAGCTGCGTCTGGGGCTGCCCCTTCGACGGCGAGGTCGGCGTGGAGCAGGTGGCCGATCTGGTCGGACGTCTGGGCGCCTTGGGGATCGCTGAGATCGCCTTGGCCGACACCATCGGCGTCGGCGACCCCTGGAGCGTCCGCACCAAGGTCGAAGCCGCGCGAAGGGCCGCGCCGGACGCGACCCTGCGCCTGCATTTCCACGACACGCGCAACACCGGCGTCGCCAACGCCTTCGCCGGGATCGAGGCGGGCGTGGACGTTCTGGACGCCTCGGTCGGCGGCATCGGCGGCTGCCCCTTCGCGCCGGGGGCGACGGGCAACGTGGCGACCGAAGACCTGGTCTACATGCTGGAGCGGGCCGGTTTTTCGACCGGCTACGACCTGGACGGCCTGATCGAAACGGCCCGCTGGATCGGCGAAAAGATCGGCCGCCCCGCCCCCAGCGCCCTCAGCCGCGCGGGCGGCTGGCCGAAGGGCTGAGCGCGCTTTTCATCGCCTCCTCATGTTCCGCTCATGCCGCGCGGCGCCGCGCGCGTCATCCTGGCCTCGTCCAAACGAGGAGACGGGCATGACGACGGTGACGCGGGCGGATCTGGATCGGCTGTGGGGGGCGCTGCGCCTGATCGGCTGGGGGGCGGTGGCGGCAGTGATGGCGGCGCCGGCGGTGGCCATGGCGCTGGACGCGCCGGGCGTGAATTGGACGGCGAGCGACTTCGTCTTCGCGGGGGTGCTGCTGATCGGCGGAGCGACGATCATCGAGATCGTCGCCTGGCGGGTGAAGAATCCCGTCCTGCGCATAGGCTTCGCCCTGTTAGTCGTGGCGATCGTCGGCCTGATCTGGATCGAGGGGGCGGTGGGGATCTTCCACTGATCGGAAGGGTCAGAGGTTCAGCAGCGCCGGGTCGCCGCCCTGGGCGGAGATGTTGTTGCTGATGGCCTTTTCAGCGGCGTAGCGGATCAGGCTGTTGGGGCCGCCGGCCTTGGGGCCGGTGCCGCTCAGGCCCTCGCCGCCGAACGGCTGGACGCCCACCACCGCGCCGGTGACGCCGCGATTGATGTAGACGTTGCCCGCCGGCACCAGACGGATCACTTCCTCGGCGAAGGCCTCGATCCGGCTGTGCACGCCCAGAGTCAGCCCATAGCCGCGCGCCGCCAGCTTGCCGGCCACGGTCTTCAGGTCGGCGGGGTCATAGCGGTGGACGTGCAGGATGGGGCCGAAGACCTCGCGCTCCAGGAAATCGGGCGTGGGGATTTCCGCGATCGTGGGCGCGAACAGGTCGCCCTTGTCGGCGCCGGCGGGCATTTGCGCGCGGGCGATCACCTTGGCGTCTTTGTTCAGGCGCTCGACGTGAGCTTCCAGGGCGGCGCGGCTTTCGGCGTCGATGACGGGGCCGACGTCGGTGGCCGGGTCGGTCGGGTCGCCGAGAACCTGCGCGGCCAGGGCGCCTTTCAGCCCCTCTATCAGGGCGTCGGCCGAATCCCTGGGCACATAGAGCACCCGCAGGGCCGAGCAGCGCTGACCCGCCGAGCCGAAGGCCGACAGGATGACGTCGTCGATCACCTGTTCCTTCAGCGCCGTGGTGTCGACGAACATGCCGTTGAGGCCGCCGGTCTCGGCGATGAAGGGGATGATCGGGCCCGGCCGGTTCGCCAGTCCACGGTTGATCGCCGCGGCGGTGTCGGTGCCGCCGGTGAAGGCGACGCCATCGACCAGCGGATGGGTGGTCAATTTCGCGCCCACCGTCTCGCCCCGCCCGGGCAGCAGGGCCAGCAGATCCGCCGGCAGGCCCGCCTTGAAGAACAGGCGCACCGCCTCCGCCGCGATCAGCGGCGTCTGCTCCGCCGGCTTGGCCAGCACGGCGTTGCCGGCCGCCAGCGCCGCGGCGATTTGGCCGGTGAAGATGGCCAGGGGGAAGTTCCAGGGCGAGATGCAGGCGAAGACGCCGCGGCCGTGCAGGACCAGCTGGTTGATCTCTCCGACCGGACCCTTCAGCTCCGTGCGCCCGCCGAAGTCACGCTCGGCCAGCAGGGCGTAGTAGCGGCAGAAGTCGGCGGCCTCGCGCACCTCGGCCACGCCGTCGTTCAGCGTCTTGCCCGCCTCGCGGCTGAGCAGGGCGACCAGGCGGTCCATGTCGGCTTCCAGCGCGTCGGCCATGGCGCGAAGCACCGGCGCGCGGCCCGCGCCCTGACGGCGGTCCCAGGCGACCTGGGCGTTGGCGGCCAGTTCGGCAGCGCGGTCGATGTCGGCCTCGGTGGCTTCGGAGACGTGTCCCAACACCTGGGTCCGGTCGAACGGATTGGTCACGTCCTGCGACGCCGTGCCGGCCAAGAGCTTGCCCCCGACGATGGGGCCCGAGGTGAAGCGCTCGGCATCGACCTTCTTCAACGCCTGGGCATGACGCTCGCGGTCGGCGGCCTGGGAATAGTCGCGACCCAGCGAGTTCTGGCGGTCCATGTACATGTCCTTGGGCACGGGGATCTTGGCGTGGCGGTCGGGCGCAAGCTCGACCTGCGAGATGGGATCGGCGGCGACGGCGGATGAGGGCACCCGCTCGTCCAGCAGGGCGTGGACGAAGCTGGAGTTGGCGCCGTTCTCCAGCAGGCGGCGCACCAGATAGGGCAGCAGGTCCTCATGCCCGCCGACGGGGGCATAGGCGCGGACGGTGACCGGGCCGAAGGCGGCGCGCGCGGCGTCGTATAGCGCCTCGCCCATGCCGTGAAGACGCTGGAACTCGATCTTGACCCCGCGATCACGGGCCATTGCGTGCACGGCGGCCAGGGAGTGGGCGTTGTGGGTGGCGAACTGGGAATAGATGTGCGGCGCGGCCTCGATCATGGCGCGGGCGCAGACGAGGTAGTTCAGGTCGGTCGCGGCCTTGGTGGTGAAGACCGGATAGTCCTCGCGTCCCGCCACCTGGGCCCGCTTGATCTCGGTGTCCCAATAGGCGCCCTTGACCAGACGCACCATCAGCCGACGGCCCGACGTCTTCGCCAGCTGGGCGACGCGGGCGATCACCTCGGGACAGCGCTTCTGATAGGCCTGCACCGCCAGGCCCAGCCCCTGCCAGGCGCCCAGCGACGGCTCATGCGCCAGCCGGTCCAGCAGCTTCAGCGACAGGGCCAGCCGGTCCGCCTCCTCGGCGTCCATGGTGAAGTTGATGTTCGCGTCCGCGGCGATCTTCGCCAGACGCAGGACGCGCGGATACAGCTCGCCCCACACACGGGCTTCGTGCGTCGCCTCGTAGCGCGGCGACAGGGCCGACAGCTTGACCGAGACGCCATGGCCGGCCTCGGGCCCTTCCTTGGCGACCTTGCCCACTGCCGTGATCGCCTCGGCATAGATGCGCTCATAGCGTTCGGCGTCGTGGGCGGTGCGCGCGCCCTCGCCCAACATGTCGAAGCTGCACAGCCAGCCCTCGCGGTTCGACCGCTTCAGCGCCGCCTCGATGGTGCGGCCAACCACGAACTGTTCGCCCATGATGCGCACGGCGGCGGCCACCGCCTCGCGGATCACCGGTTCGCCCAGGCGGCCGACCACGCGCCTGAGAAAGCCCGGCAGGTCCGACCGCGCCTGGTCGTCCACGTCCACCAGCTTGCCGGTCAGCATCAGACCCCAGGTCGAGGCGTTGACGAACAGGCTGTCGGACTGGCCCAGGTGACTGGCCCAGTCGGCCGAGCCGATCTTTTCGGCGATCAGCCGATCGCGGGTGTCCTCGTCGGGCGTGCGCAGCAGGGCCTCGGCCAAACACATCAGGGCCAGGCCCTCGCGGGTGCCCAGGCTGAACTCCTGCAGGAAGCTTTCGACCACGCCCTGTTTCTTGACGCTGGCCCGCGCCCGCTCGACCAGATCGACGGCCTGATTCAGCGCCGCCGCCCGCTCGTCGGCGTCCAGCGGCGTCTGGGCCAGCAGCCCCCGCACCGCCGTCGTCTCATCGGCGAACTTGCCGTGGTCGAGGGCGTCCCAGTCCTGGGTCAAGGGGGGTGTCGAAGCGGGCGTCGCGATCATGCGCGGCAAATACCCTCTTCTCGTCATTTCGTGAAAGGGTGAGAATGCTCGGCATGCAACCGAGGGCCGAGATGCATCTCAGATCTGTCGCCGTCGCCGTCGCCACCATCATCGTGATGACGAGCGCTTGCTCCGAACGCGCTTCAAAAGCGGGGCCCGAAGAGGCGGCCATTGAGCGCGGCCCGCCTGCGAACCCGCAAGTTCTGGCGGCGCAGATCGAGAAAGATTTCCGAAGTTTGTGCCTGACCGGCGCGGCCGCGCCCGAGCAAGTGTTTGAACGTGCGCGCGCCCTTGGTTGGGACACCTTCGGCGTGCCGCATTCTATGGCTGACATGGATCGACCTTGGGCCACTCGCACCGCAGTCGGTGTGTCCGAAACGGCCGAAGGCTTTGAATGCGCCGTCGAACACTCGGCGGCCGATGCGCGTGAAGTGATGCCCATTCTGTGGACGAGCATCGGCGCTGCGGCGCCTACGGCGGAAGAGCTGGACGCCCATCCCTTTGACATCTGTCGCACAGGCAGGTTGGACGGAAGAAAGATAGAAGCCTGTTCTGCGGACTTCATGCCGCACGGCGTAGCGTCGCGCTTGTCCGTTGTACTGGCGTCCCCGGGTGCGCCGCAGTCTCGCCAATGAGCGTCTGACCCGCTAGATCATCTTCCCGTTCAACGGCGGAGCCCCCCGGCCCACATGCGCATCGTTCTGGCCACCGACGCCTGGGAGCCCCAGGTCAACGGCGTCGTCCGCACCCTGTCCCGCATCACGGCCGAGTGCCGGGCGATGGGGCATGAGGTGGAGGTGATCCAGCCGGGTCAGTTCAAGACCATGCCCATGCCGACCTATCCGGAGATCCGGCTGGCGCTGGGGGCCGAGGAAGAGATCCGCGAGCGGCTGCGCGCCTTCGAGCCGGAGGCGGTGCACATCGCCACCGAGGGGCCGATCGGCATCGCCACGCGGCGCATCTGCGTGGAGTGGAAACTGCCCTTCACCACCAGCTATCACACCAAATTCCCGGAGTACGTCTCGGCCCGGTTCCCGGTGCCGGTGCAGCTGGGCTATGCCTACATGAAGTGGTTCCATCGGCCGTCCGGCCGGCTGATGGTGGCCACGCCGACGCTGCGCGACGAGCTGACGGCGCACGGGTTCAAGAACGTGTCGCCGTGGACGCGGGGCGTGGACACCGAGCTGTTCAACCCCGACCTGGCCCCGATCTATGAGGAGCTGGGCGGCAAGGAGTGGTTGCGGCCCTTCTTCCTGAACGTCGGCCGGGTGGCGGTGGAAAAGAACATCGAGGCCTTCCTGGAACTGGACCTGCCGGGCACCAAGATCGTCGTGGGCGACGGCCCCGCCCGCGCCGAGCTGGAGGCCAAACATCCGCAGGCCAAGTTCCTGGGCGCCCGGTTCGGCGAGGAGCTGGCGCGGTGCTTCCGCGACGCCGACGTCTTCGTCTTCCCGAGCTGGACCGACACCTTCGGCCTGGTGATCCTTGAGGCCATGGCCACCGGCACGCCGGTCGCGGCCTATCCGGCGCACGGGCCGATCGACATCATTCCGGGGTCCGGGGCGGGCTTCATCGACGACGACCTGAAGACCGCCTGCCTGAAATGCCTTGATCTCGACCGCAAGGACGTGCGCGCCTACGCCGAGAAATTCAGCTGGCGCGCGTCGGCCGAAGAGTTCATCGCCAATCTGGAACCCTATCCGGAGCCCGAGCGTGGCCGCTTCTGGCGCCGCCTGAGACGGATCACGCGGCTGCGGAAGAAGGCGGCGGCGTAGCTTCCCTCTCCCGGCGGGAGAGGGTCCGCAAGGATCACTCCTCCGGGCGGGTCATCGGAGTGCGGGCGCGCACGGCCTGGCGCTGGGCTTCCAGCTCGGGCGCCGGCAACGGCACCAGACCCCGGTCCTGCAGATAGCCGCCGCGACCCGAGGCGGCGTCGGACAGATACTCCGTGACGAACAGGTCCAGGCCCGGCGTCACGCCGATGTGGGCCTTCTTCACGTAGACGTACATGGAGCGCGAGATCGGATAGTCGCCGGAGGCGATGGTCTCGAAATTCGGGGCCACGCCATTGACGGTGGCCGCCTTCACCGAGTCGGAGTTCTGCTCCAGGAAGGAGTAGCCGAACACGCCCAGCGAACCCGGCGTGCGGGTCAGGGTCTGGACGATGGCGTTGTCGTTCTCGCCCGAGTCGACCCAAAGGCCGTCCTCACGCAGGGTGTGGACGCGGGTCTCGAACGCGTCCGCGTCGCTTTCGGCCAGAGCGGCCAGAGCCGGCACGGCCTCGGCCGACGGCGTCATGCCCAGCTCCAGCCAGCTGTCGCGCGTACCCGAGGTCGGCGGCGGGCCATAGGCCAGGATGCGCACGTCCGGCAGGCCGGGGCGCACCTGGGACCAGTTCACATTGGGGTTGGCGACGAACTCGCCGTCCGGCCCCGGCACGCTCTTGGCGAAGCCCAGATAGAAGTCCGAGCCCTGGAAGTCGTAGTCGGCCCCGGAGCGGGCCACGGCGACCACCAGGCCGTCGTAGCCGATCTTGATCTCGAGGATGTCGGTCACGCCGTTCCTGGCGCACTCGTCGAACTCCGAGGCCTTCATGCGGCGCGACGCGTTGGCGATGTCGGGCGTGGCCGGGCCGATGCCCGCGCAGAAGGCCTTGATGCCCCCGCCGGTGCCCAGGCTCTCGACCCGCGGCATGGCGAAGTCGTTGGCGCGGGAGAAGTTCTCGGCCACGCGCGTGGTGAAGGGGAAGACCGTCGAGGAGCCCGCCGCCCAGATGCCCTCGCGCGATCCCCCGCCCCCGTCGCAGGCCGTCAGGACGAGCGCGGTCAGGGCGACGACCGGGACGGTCAGGCGGCGGACGGTCTTCACGGAGAACTCCAGGCGGCGGCGATTCCGCCCGCTTAGAGCAGACGTTTGCGCATGGCTTGTGACAGCAGGTCGATCAGCGTCACGGCGACCACCACGATGATGACGATGGCCGACACGTCGCGGAAGTCGAAGGCGTTGATGCTGTCGAACAGCACCTGACCGATGCCGCCCGCACCGATCAGCCCGAGCACCGTCGCCGACCGGCTGTTGGACTCGAAGCGGTAGAGGGCGAACGAGGTCCACAACGGCGCCACCTGCGGGATGACGCCCCAGACGATCTCGTGCAGCTTGGACGCCCCGGTGGCGCGCACGCCCTCGACGGGGCCCTTGTCGATCGACTCGACGGCCTCGGAGAACAGCTTGGCCAGAACGCCGGCGGTGTTCAGGGCGATCGCCAGAACGCCGGCCAGCGGCCCAAGACCGACGGCGACGACGAACAGGATGCCGATCACGAGGTCGGGAATCGATCGCAGGATGTTCATCACCCAACGCACAGGCTGCACCACCCAGATCGGCGCGATGTTGCGCGCGGCGGCCAGCCCCATGGGAATGCCGAGGAAGATCGCGAGGAAGGTGCCCCAGAGCGCGATCTGGATCGTCTCCCACATCTTGCCGACGAACAGGCGCCAGTTGGCGAAGTCCGGGCGCACCAACTCGCTGACCAGGTTGTTCACGACGTCCGAGCCGGTGAACAGCTGGGGCAGGTTCTGCAGGTTCACGGCATCGAAGCTGTAAATCAGCAGAGCGGCCACCCCGCCCCAGATCAGGACGTCGAGCGCCCAGGCGCCCAGAGACTTTTTCGGCGGCGCGGGGATCGTGCCGGCCGAAGGGACGGCGGTGGTCAAGGCTGGACCTCACGCTTGGCGCGCAGGGCGTTGAGCTCGGCCTCGGCCGCCGTCACCCCGGCCTGGTCGCCCTTCGCGCGGGCGTCCTGCAGCTCCTGGTCGGCGACAAGCTCGCGCACGGGGTCCAGATAGGCGTCGTCCGCCGCCCGGAACTGGGAATAGTTCAGCCCGGCCAGAACCTGCTTCTGGCGGTCCGCCTCGGCGCCCTGGCCCTGGCCGTACTCCAGGAAGAAGGCGCGGACCTTTTCCTTGACCGCCGGGTCCAGGTCCTCACGCACCAGGATGCCGGACTCCGGGATCGGCGGGGATTTCCAGATCTCCTGAATTTGCGCTGCGATCTGGGGGTTCTGCCGTTCCAGGAAGACCGTGTTGACCGTGTTCGACGTCGCGACCTGGATCACGCCGGAGGCGACGCCGAAGGCGTTGGCCTGGTGGTTGGCCGCGCGCACGGTCTTGAAGCACTGCTGGGGATCGACCCCGCGTTCGTTGAAAAGGAAGGTCATGGGCGCGAGCGTCCCCGACGTGGACTGGGCGTCGCCGATGCCGAAGTCGTAGCGCTTTCCGCACGCCAGCACGTCGTCCAGCGTGATGCCCGAACCGGCCTTCACGATCAGAGTGGACTGGTAGGAATCGCGGCCCTCGACGTCCACGGTGCGGGCGATGACCTCGGCGCCGGCGCGGTCGATGGCCTCGATGGCGGACTTGGCGGCGAACCAGGCGACCTGGGTCTGATTGCCCTCCATCGCCTTCACGAGGACGGTGTAGTTCGAGCCGAAGAAGGGCTCGACCGGGATGCCGACGGCTTTTTCGAGATCATCCAGCAGCGGTTGCCACAGCGGACCCGAAGAAGCCTGGCCCTCGGCCGACAGGATGGAGAAGACCAGTTTCGACGGGGCGCCGCCGGTCGCGGCGTCGTCGCCGCCCCCGCAGGCCGCCAGGGCGCCGGTCATCGGCAGGGCCACGCCGGCGGCCAGGATCGCGCGGCGCGAAAGGGTGGGACGGATCATCACTTGGTCTCCCAAAAGGCGTCCTCGAACTCAGGGCCGTAGATGTCGACGAGGGTCTTGGTGTCCAGACCGGTCGCCGGGCCGTCGTAGACGACCTTGCCGGCCTTCAGCGCCACCACGCGCTCGCAATAGCGGATGGCGTAGTCGACCTGGTGCAGCGTCACGATCACGCCCAGCCCGTCGCGCTTGTTCAGCTCGACCAGCAGCTCCATCACCTTGCGGGCCGACACGGGGTCCAGAGAGGCGACCGGCTCGTCCGCCAGGATGGCCTGGGCGCCCTGGACGATGGCCCGGGCGATGGCGCCGCGCTGCTGTTGGCCGCCCGACAGGGTGTTGGCGCGCTGGGCGGCATAGTCGGCCACGCCGACGCGGTGCAGGGCCGCCATGGCCTTCTTCTTGTCGGCGCCGGGCCACAGGCCCAGCGCGCCCTGCCAGCCGGGGATGCGCCCCAGGGCGCCCAGCATGACGTTGGAGAACAGGCTCAGCCGGCCGACCAGGTTGAACTGCTGAAAGATCATGCCCAGCCGGGCGCGCGACCTGCGCACGCCGCCCGAGACGCGGCCGTCCTTCTGCACCGTCTCGCCGAAGACGGCGATCGTGCCGCCGGCGTCGATCGGCTGAAGGCCGGTGATGGAGCGCAGCAGGGTGGACTTGCCCGATCCCGACGGCCCGATCAGGGCGACCATCTCGCCCTGCGCGACCTCCAGGGACACGCCGTCCAGCGCCTTTCGGGCGCCGAAGGTCTTGGACACGCCGCGCACGGAGGCGACGGCGGAGGCGGCGGCTGCTGTCATGAAAATGGGAGGTTCGACGGTTGATCGGACGACGCCGCCGGACGGGCTCGGGGGCATTCCTTAATGGCACGACCGGCGCCGACGCGTCCAGCGTCGCCGTCCCGCAGGCGCGACGCATCGTCCGATGCTGGATTAAATCAGGCCCCGCCTGGGTTCCCCGGCCGCCGCGCCGCGAAAAAACCGCTTTACATGACAGGTCGATGACCCCATATCGCGCGCTCCGGCGGACCCCGTAGGTCCTCTTCTGCGCCGCTAACGCCGGTCTGGGTTCAACAACTAACAGGGGGTTACGTGAATTGCGCACGTACCATCTTCCCCTGGACCTGGTCCGTGAGCGGTCTCCGGAGCGTCCCGTCGCCCTTGTGCGGCCGCGCTCCGTCTCCGTAGCGGCGCGCTGGTTCCAGGACAATCTGAAGGCCGACGTCTTCTATGCGGTGAAGGCGAATCCCTCGCGCTGGGTCATCGAGACCCTGGTCGACGCGGGCGTCACCGCCTTCGACGTGGCCTCCATCGCCGAGATCGAACTGGTCCGTTCGGTCAGCGCCGACGCGCGCCTGGCCTTCATGCACCCGGTCAAGAGCCGGGGCGCGATCACCAGGGCCTATTTCGAGCACGGCGTCCGCACCTTCTCGCTGGATTGCCATGACGAGCTGGCCAAGATCCTCGACGCCACCGGCGGCGCGACCGACCTGAACCTGCTGGTCCGCATGGCGGTGTCCGCCGACGGCGCCCAGTACAGCCTGTCGGGCAAGTTCGGCATCGGCGTGGATCAGGCCCCCGCCCTGCTGCTGGCCACGCGCCAGGCGGTGAAGGACGGCCTGATGGGCGTGTGCTTCCACGTCGGATCGCAGTGCATGAGGCCCTCGGCCTATGAGGCCGCCATGGCCCAGGTCGGCCGCGCGATCACCCGCGCGGGCGTGTTCGTCGACATCATCGACGTCGGAGGCGGCTTCCCCTCGGTCTATCCGGGCATGGTCCCGCCGGACATGAGCGAATACGCCGACGCCATCCATCGCGGTTTCAACGAGATGCCGGTGTCGGAAACCACCGAGCTGTGGTGCGAGCCCGGCCGGGCGCTGGTGGCCGAGTCGTCGTCGGTTCTGTGCCGGGTGGACCTGCGCAAGGGCGACGCGCTGTATCTGAACGACGGCTCCTATGGCTCGCTGTTCGACGCGACGCACAGCCGCTGGCCCTTCCCGACCAAGCTGGTGCGCGACGGAGAGGCGTCGTCGGAGCTGAAGCCGTTCCGCTTCTACGGCCCGACCTGCGACTCCATCGACCACATGCCGGGGCCGTTCTTCCTGCCCGCCGACGTGCAGGAAGGCGATTTCATCGAGATCGGCATGCTGGGCGCCTATGGCGTGGCGATGTCGACGGGCTTCAACGGCTATGGCGAGCATGAGATCGCCGCGGTGCAGGACGCCCCGATGGCCTCGCTCTACGGCCTGGCGCCCCGCTCCATCCCGACCGTACGCACCACAGCGGAAGAGCAGGCCCGCAAGGTCGTCCGCCTGTCGCGCCCCAAGGGCAAGGCGGGCCAGCGTAAGCAGCGTCGGCGCTAAAGCGTCACACGCGCATTCTAATCAGCAGCGGCCCGTCGCTCCGTCCGGGCCGCTGTTCCTTTTGACGACGGGCGCTCAAACCAAAGGGAAACCCTTGCAATGAACGCTCCCGTTCAATCCAACCAGAAGGCCCAGCTGCTCCAGAACGTCGTGGAGCACATCGACATCACCAGCTTCGACGCGCGTCCGCTCATCGATTCGATGCGCAAGATGTCGTTCTCCAGCCGCGACACCGCCCGCGCCGCCGACATCTTCAACATGGCCATCGAGGACGAGAGCTGCTCGCCCTGGCTGATCCTGGCCGGTTCCACCTCCGCCGGCGGCTGCATGCATGTGTACCGCGACATGGTGAAGTTCGGCATGATCGACGCCGTGGTCGCCACCGGCGCCTCGATCGTCGACATGGATTTCTTCGAGGCCCTGGGCTTCAAGCACTACCAGGCCGCCGGCCCGGTCGACGACAACGTGCTGCGCGACAACTACATCGACCGCATCTACGACACCTACATCGACGAGGAAGAGCTCCAGGCCTGCGACCACACCATCCTGGAGATCGCCAACCGGCTGGAGCCGCGCGGCTATTCCTCCCGCGAGTTCATCTGGGAGATGGGCAAGTGGCTGTCGGAAGGAAACGCCAAGAAGGAAGGCAGCCTGATCCAGACCGCCTATGAGCAGGGCGTGCCGATCTTCTGCCCGGCGTTCGTCGACAGCTCCGCCGGTTTCGGCCTGGTCAAGCACCAGAAGGAACGCGCCGCCGCCGGCCAGCCCTATATGATGCTGGACGCCATCGCCGACTTCCGCGAGCTGACCGACATCAAGATCGCGGCGGGCACGACCGGCCTGTTCATGGTCGGCGGCGGGGTTCCCAAGAACTTCGCTCAGGACACCGTCGTCTGCGCCGAGATCCTCGGCGTCGAGGCCGACATGCACAAGTATGCGGTCCAGATCACGGTCGCCGACGTCCGCGACGGCGCCTGCTCCTCGTCCACGCTCAAGGAAGCCGCCTCGTGGGGCAAGGTCTCGACCACCTATGAGCAGATGGTCTTCGCCGAGGCGACCACCGTCGTGCCGCTGATCGGCTCGGACGCCTATCACCGCGAAGGCTGGAAAAAGCGGGAGCCGCGCCGCTGGCAGAAGCTGTTCGAGAAGGCGGCGTAAGCCGTCGCTCAAGCAGCGAGCCGCCGCGTGGCGAGGATTAGCGACGACGAACGGGAAGGCCGGGAGCGACCCCGGCCTTTTTCGTGCGCGGAACCGACGTCCGCCGCCGTCGCTTATGCGGGCGAAGGAGACGACCGATGGCCGACCAGAACCATGAAGGCCGCGAGGCCGATCAGATGGGCGAGAAACCCGATCTGGGCCGCGAGCCGGATCATCTGAAGGACGCCCTGACCGGCAGCGACATGGGGTCGGACACCCGCGCGGGGTCGCTGCGCGGCGGCTCGGCATCGGGATCGGACGTCGATCCGGACCAGGACGAAGTCAACCGCAGGCTGAGCGAGCAGGGCGAGGGCGCCTCCGCCGCCCAGCCGAAGCACGCCGATCCCGATCCGGTAAAGAACACCGGCGCCGAGTTCACCGGGCCGGCCGGCGATCCCGTCGAAGGCCCCCGCGGCGCCGACGCCGCGACCGGTTGACGCGGCAGACGACCGCCCCACCGGCGCCTTGCTGGCGCCGCGAGTCTGGGCCAACGTGACGTTTCTGTTGAATGGGAAGGCGATCTTGCGGATGAAGGGGATGTGGCTCGCCCTCTTGGCGACGGCTGGGCTGACGCTGGTCGCCTGCTCCCAGCCCGCGGACGACGCCGCGGCCGAGACGGCGGCAGCGGCGGAGCCACCGGCCGTCGAGGTCAGAACGCCCGCCTCGACCGGACGACCGGCCGCGGCGAAAGCTCCGGCTTATGCCGTGCTGCCTGAGGACGGTCGGCCGGAGGGCCCCGCCACCGTCGCCGACGGACCCGATGGACCCGGCGGCATGGTCATCTATGAGACGGCCTTGTCACCCGACGCCGTCGTCGACTTCCATCGCGGCCACGCGGAAGCCGCCGGCCTGTCGACCGTCATGACCATGACCCAGGGCGAGGCGCGGGCCTATGGCGCGGCGGCGCAGGATGCGTCCGGCGCCGGAATGCAGGTGATCGCCTCACCCGTCGCCGGCGAAGACGGTCCCGAAACCTCCGTGCAGCTGTCTTGGACCGCCGGCGGCTGATCCTGACGGGCGCGGCGGGCCTGGCGTCCGCCTGCGCGTCGCCGCCGCTCGCAGCCCTGACCACGCCGCCGCCCGACGACCGGATGCTGTTCGCCCAGGCGCATCTGGAGCTGCACCCGCGCGTCGCGGCCCAGCATTTCGACTGCGCCGTCGGCGCGCGGTTCGGAGCGGCGCCTCGACCGGCGCTGACCGCGGTGTTGGAATGGCTGGCGCGCGAGGTTGAAGAGCGCGTTTCCCTCGACCCACGGCCGGCCGACGGCGTGTGCGTCCGGTTGAGGCCCGGCGAGGGCGGTCAGGGCGGGACGTCGCGCCGGGCCGCCCTGGCGGCGGCCTATGGCCTGGCTCTGGCCGTCCTCGCGCCGGACCGACGGGCGGAGATCACCGTGCGGACCGGGGATCTGGCGGCGTCCGAAGTCCTGTGCGGCCTGACCGACGTGGCGGCGTCGCGGGCCGGGCTGGCGGCCGGCGTCACGGCGTTCGACGCCCTGGCGTCCGATCCGGAGTTCAACGGGCTGCTGGCCCGCGCCGCGCCGGAGGTGGCTCAGGCGCGGCGCGATCGGCTGGAGAGCCCGGCCTGCGCCGCCGAGCGGCGGACGCTCAGCCCCCTGCCGGCCGAGGGCTGACGAGGCCGCCGTACAGGTCCGTGCGCCGGTCGCGGAAGAAGCCCCAGGCGGCGCGGTGGCGGTCCAGGAAGTCGAGGTCGAAGGCGTGCATCAGCACGCCCTCCTCATCCCGGCCCAGGCTCTCGACTAGGTCGCCGCGATGATCGGCGATGAAGCTGGAGCCATAGAAGCGCTGCCCAACCTCGGTCGCGTGCTCCAGGCCGATCCGGTTGGCTCCGACGACCGGCACGACGTTGGAGACCGCATGCCCCTGCATGGCGCGACGCCACGGCTCGGCGGTGTCCAGCGCCTTGTCGTGGGGTTCCGACCCGATGGCGGTCGGATACATCAGCATCTCGGCGCCCTGCAGCATCATCGCCCGCGCCGTCTCCGGGTACCACTGGTCCCAACAGATGCCGACGCCGACGCGCCCGAACCGCGTGGTCCAGACCTTGAAGCCCGTGTCGCCGGGCCGGAAATAGTATTTTTCCTGATAGCCCGGCCCGTCCGGAATGTGGCTTTTGCGGTAGACGCCCAGCGCGCGGCCGTCGGCGTCCAGCATGACCAGGCTGTTGAAATAGTGCGGCCCCTCGCGCTCGAAGATCGACACGGGGATGGCCACGCCCAACTCGGCCGCGACGGGTTGCAGGGCCGTGACGCAGGGATGCTCCGCCCACGGATGCGCCTCGGCGAACCAGCGCTCCTCCTGGCTGACGCAGAAGTACGGTCCCTGGAACAGCTCCGAGGGCAGGATGACCTGGGCACCGCGAGCCGCAGCTTCGCGCACGAAGCCGACCGTCTTGGAGATGTTGGCCCGCAGGTCCTCGCCATAGGAAGTCTGGATCGCGGCGACGGAGATGGTGCGGGTCATTGTGCCTCCTCGACGCGAACGCCGTCGCGATAGGTTTCCAACAGCCGGATGGGGCCGACGATCATCTTGTTGAAGATGCCCAGCTCTTCTGCTGGCGCCCATAACTCTTCATGCAAGCGGCCGCCGGCGATCTGTACGGGCCAGCGGTCGGTCACATCCTTCGGCAGATCGAAGGCGAGCACATGGCCGACGCCTTGCGGCTCGTGCTTCGAGTTCCAGTCCCGCGCGATCTGCGCGGCATAGTCCGCGTTCATCACCGGATAAAAGATGGGCTGTTCCGGCAGACGTGGGGGAAAGGCCGACCAGCCCGAGGCAGCGACCAGGGCCAATTCCGCCTCGCCGACCGGCCTGTACATCGTCACCGTGGTCACGCGGGCTCCTGCTGGGAAATGCAGTGAAACGATCCGCCGCCCGAAAGCAGGGCGATCGAGGGCAGTGGGATGATCTCTCGGTCGGGGTAGACGGACTTCAGGCCCTGGCAGGCGAGCTCGGCCGCCCTCTCGTCGTCATACGTCGGCACGATGACGGCGCCGTTGGCGATCAGGAAGTTCATGTGGCTGGCGGGGATCGGCCGCTGGTCCTCGTCGCCGACGAAGCCGGGTGACGGGAGGGGGAGCAGTTTCAAGGCGCGTCCCTCGGCGTCGGTCATGGCCGAAAGAGTCCGCGCCACCTCGGCGTAGACGTCGGCGTTGGGGTCGCCCTTCCCCCATGCGACCGGATGCGCAACGACGCCCGGGGCGACGAAGCGGGCCAGGTTGTCGATGTGGCCGTCGGTGTGGTCGTTCTTGAGGCCGTCGCCCAGCCACAGCACCTTGCGCGCGCCCAGCGCCGCCCCCAGCGCAGCCTCGGCCTTCGCCTCGGTCCAGCCGGCGTTGCGGTTGGGGTTCAGCAGGCACTGGCGCGTGGTCAGGATCGTGCCCGACCCGTCGTGATCCAGGGCCCCGCCCTCCAGCACGAAATCATGCCGGTCCAGGGGCGTGTCGGACGCCGCGCCGATCTGGCCCGCGACCGTGTCGTCGTGCGCCAGTTCATACTTCCCGCCCCAGCCGTTGAACCGAAACGCCACGGCGCGCGCCGAGCCGACGCCGAAGATCGGACCGGTGTCCCGCAGCCAGATGTCGCCGAAACGGCCGTCGATCACCTCGACGCCGTCCACGCCGCCGAACCGTGCCTGGGCGTCGGCCAGGGCCTCCAGCTTGCCGACCATCAGCCTCAGGCGTTCCCGGCCGGGCCCCGCCAGGGCGTGGACCAGCGCCTCGACCTCGGCCTGGGCCGGCTCGATGTCGTCTTCCCACAGCTCGGCATGGCTGGGCCAGCCGACCCACATGGCGCGGTGCGGCGACCATTCGGCCGGGACGGGGGCGGGCAGGGTCATGACGGATCCTTCGGTCGGCCGCGCCATATGGCCCCGACGCGCCCCGCGTTCAACGCCCGAAGGACGAACGGGCCGCGCTCAAGCAGCAAGGCTCAGCGAGCCGACCGGCAGCGCCCATGAAAGAGAAAGGCTGTATTCCCGTTGAGTGTTGGTGGCCCGGTTGCCAAATCTTTCGTCATTCCGGGCGAAGAGGCGAAGCCTCGAAGACCCGGAACCCAGCGGCGCCGAGAGCGCGAACCTGTCGGGAGCACAGGCGTTCGCCCAATGGCTGAAACGGGGTCGTCGGCGTTTCGCCGCCGTCGCGGCGCCGCCGGGTTCCGGGTCTCCGCTTCGCTGCGCCCGGAATGACGAAAGAAGAGAAACCACCAACACTCAACGGGAATACAGCCAAGAGAAAGGGCGGTTCGTTGCCGAACCGCCCTTTCAAGACTTGGTGATGTCGCCTGGAGTTAGAAGGTGGTGCCCAGGGTGATCGACACGGTGCGCGGCGAAGCCACGCCCGAGGTCAGGTTCTGGGCCGCACGGCCCTGGTTGCCGGCGGTGATCGGATCGACGTCGACGATGGCGACCGCGTTGGTGACGCTGTTGCCCAGTTGGTACTCTTCATCCGTCAGGTTGGTGACGTTGAACTGGATGAAGGCGTCCTTCAGGCCGAAGGTGTCGGTCAGATCGTAGCGGGCGTCGAAGTCCAGCACGGTGTACGACGGGAAGATCACGTCGTTCACGTCCGAGCCGAAGCGGTCGTCGGTGTACTTGGCCTGCAGACCCAGGCTCAGGTTCTCGGTCGGGCTCCAGTCGGTCCGCAGCGACACGGTCCATTCCGGGTTCAGCGGAACTTCCTTGCCGGCGGTCGGCAGGCGCTGAGTCGTGGACAGGAACAGATCGTTGCTGATCTCGGTGTCGATATAGGACGCCGAACCGTAGACCGACCACTGTTCGTTGATCTCGTAGCCGGCGAAGAAATCGACGCCTTGAGATTCCACGTCGCCGATGTTGCGATCGACCGACTGGCCGAAGAACTCCGACGCCGGGTCGTTGTCGAACGAGGACACGATGCGGTTTTCGAACTGGTTGAACCACAGGGCCACGCCGGCGATGCCGCCCTGGCCGGTGTAGCGATAGCCGAGGTCGTAGTTCGTGGCCGTTTCCGGCTGCACCTGCGAGAAGCTGATGCCGCCCGACGGCGTGCGGACCGGCTGGTACAGCTGGTCGGTGCGCGGCACCGAGATCGTTTCCGCATAGGCGGCGTAGATCTGGTGACCGTCTCCGAAGCGCCAGGAGATGTCCGCGGTCGGCAGAACCTTGTCGTAGTTCAGCTCGACCGAGTAGGGCGCGATGAACTGGGTGGTCCCGGTCGAGGCGAAGGTGACGTTGCCGTTGGCCAGGGTCGCGGTCGGCGTCTCGGCGGTGCAGCGGACGGTCGATGAGCCGTTCTGCGAGAAGCAGAACTGGTTCAGTTCGCGGGTGAACTCCTTGGAGGTCACGCCCAGGCGGACCACCACGGCGTCGTCGAAGAACTGGCCGCGATACTCGGCGGCGAACTGCTGCAGTTCGGCGATCGAGGCGCGATCGCGGGTGCGGAAGAAGCTGTTTCCGTTGAACGCCTGGATGCGGTCGTTCGGGTTGCCGTAGAGGCGATTGCCCGCGAACACGTTCAGCGGGCGACCGAAGGCGTCGACGCGGGCGCCCTCGCCGGTCTGGCGGTGGCGGCCGTAATCGACCGTGTAGGCGACGCGGAAGCGGTGATCGTCGTTCAGATCCCAGATCAGCGACGTCGCCAGGCTGTAGCGGTTCGTGTTGGTGTTGGACGGGGTGTAGATGGTCACCGTGTCCAGGGTGTCGCCGTCGCCGTTGATGTCACGGCCGGTCGGGCCGCCCAGGTCGAGCCGGTCGTCCCGTTCGGACAGGGCGGTGAAGCCGCCGCCGTTGGCCATGACGAACTGATAGGTCGGGTCGAAGGTGAAGCGCAGGTTGTCGGTGATGCCGTAGCTGAACTGGCCGCGGATGTTGCCCGTGTTCGACGGGTTGATGCGCAGCTCGTGCAGGTTGGTGCAGCTGCCCAGCGCGGTCGTGCCGTCCGACAGGATGCGGGTCGAACCGGTGTTCTCGTTCTGCGCCGTGCCGTTCACGCCGACGGGACGGCGGCAGGCGATGTCGTTTTCGAGATATCCGCCCGCGGCGAACTGGGCCGGGGTGATGAAGTTGTTGTAGAAGTTGTTGCGGTTGCGATTGTAGTGGCCCGACAGGCTGGCGAAGTCGCCGTCGCCCAGGTCCTGATACAGGCGCCCGTTGAACTGGATTTTCTCCAGTTCGCCCGGCCCCTTGAACTTGTCGTAGTTCAGATAGGAGATCGAGGTGTAGGCCGTGGTGCCCCAGGGGCCGAAGGCGCCCGTGTCGGCGCGCAGGAAGACGCGGCCGAAGTTGAACTCGCCCAGCGAGGCGACGACCTGGACCTGCGGATCCTGCGTCGGACGCGAGGTCGTGTAGTTGATCAGACCGCCGGTGGCCGCCGCGGTCGGGCTGTCGACGTCGGTCGTGCCCTGGTTGACCTGGGCGCGCTCGATCAGCTCGGGATCGACCTGCTGGTTCGGATAGATCTGGTAGTTGCCGGTGTCGTTCAGCGGGATGCCGTCGAACGTCAGCGAGATGCGCTGGCTGTCGAAGCCGCGCAGGCGGATGGAGCCGCCAGACGAGCCGTAGGGATCGGCGTTGGTGAAATTCACGCCCGGGATCAGGTTGAGCGACTGTAGGATGGTCTGACCGGCCTGCTGGCGACCGATGAACTCCTGGGTGATCGAGGAGCGGGTCTTGCCGATGGTCTCGCCGACCACGACGCCGTCGACCGTCGCAGGACCCCGACGGCCCGTGACGACCACTTCTTCGACCTCGGTGGCTTCCGTGGCGATCGTGCCCGACGATTGGGCCGACGCGGCCCCGGCGGCCATCAGGCCGGTGAAGAGGGCGGTGGTCGCCCAGAACACGCGCTTGCGGTTCATCATGGTTTTCGTATCCCCGATGGAAGGCATGCGGCCGCACAGCGCGGTCCACGACCCGAAATCACGCCCCCTCTAGGACCGGGGTCAGAAGGTCCGGCGACAATCATGTGACAGACGCGTGACAGCGCCACGGGGTGTCGCCGCGGCCACACACAGCATCTAGGGTCAGGCGACGGCTTGGTCGCCCCATATCGTGCGGAGCCGCGAGTCTCGGCCGCAGAAGCGGCTGTAGCCGCCGTATCGCACGGGGTTGCGTCGGGCGAAATCCTGATGCTCCCGCCCGGCCGGCCAGAACCGGGCCGCGTCGCGCACCGGCGTGACGAAACCCCGCACCCGCGACGCCGCCTCCGATTGCGAAGCCTGAGCGATCGGCTTCTGCGCCGCGGTGGCGAACACGGCGGTCCCATAGGGCGCCCCGCGGTCGCAGAACTGGCCGCCGACGTCCGTGGGATCGATCGTGCGCCAGAACCGATCGACCAACTGGCGATAGGTGACGCGACGCGGGTCGAAGGTCACCTGAACCGCTTCGAGGTGCCCGGTTCCGCCGCGAACGACCTGCTCATAGGTCGGATTGGCGACCTGCCCTCCGGCGAAGCCCGACACGGCGGAGACGACGCCCGGGACGTCCTCGAAATTCTTCTCGACCGACCAGAAGCAGCCGCCGGCGAACACCGCCGTCTCGACCGGCCCCTGCACGGGGGGCGCGGCTTCGGGCGCCGGGTCGGGGCCGCAGGCGACGATCAGCCCGAGGGCGGCGACGACGGCGATCATGAGGCGACGGCGCATGGATGGTTCTCCTCGGCGGACCATCGACATACGACGCCGAGGCCGTCGCGGTTTCAAGCGGCGGTCATCCGCTCGGCGATGCGTTCGGCGGTGCGGCGACGCAGGCGCGGCCCCTCGAAACTGCCGTTGATCTGGGTCCGGGCGATGACGGATGCGCGAAAGCGGAGGAACAGGTCGGGATCCGGGCCGACGGGTCGGGTCCAGAACGACGCCAACGGCCCTTGGTGGGTCAGACCGTCGAAGTCGAAGAAGGCCCGACCCAGCACCTTCACGGGCGTGCCGAAACCCAGGGCGGCCAGGGCCGCGCTGGAGTTGTTGACGACCAGGCCGCGCGAAGTCCGGCAAAGCGGCGCCATTGTCCCTCCGTCGATGAAGCTCACCCGGTCGGCCACGGCGTGTCGGGCGGCGACGGATCGCGTCGAGGACGCCTGGTCGATAACGCCCGGGTCCAGCGGATGGTTCTTGACCACCAGCCTCAGATCCGCCGGCGCATGCCTGGCGAAGTCGGAGATCACGGCGTCGAGGAACGCCGCATTGGTGGTGAGGTCGGAGTGCCGCGTCAGCTGGCTGTCGCCCTCGCGCTGGAGACAGACGAGGACGAACGGCCCCCTGGCGGCCACGGCGCCGGCGTCGACCTTCGGGGAAAGGCGGAGGCGCACCCAACGCCGGACATGTCCGGCCGCCTGTCTCCACGGCGGCGGATCGAAGCCCGAGTCCGGTCGCGGATAGATGGGCAGGAACCGCTCCGCCAACCAGTATCGCGCGACCGCCATGACCAGCGGCCGGGTCACGGGACCGACCGGATCGGGCTCCGACGCTTCGGGCGGGCGCCCGGCATACGCCTGAGGCGATCGCGGCAGGACAGGGCTTCCCGCGGCCACCCCGTCCCGCTCCAAGGTGATCCAGTCCGGCCGGAAGTATCCGTTCTCCAACACCCAGACGCGCGGGCGGCTGCCCGCCGCATCCAGAACGGGATGCGTCTGCCAGCGCCCCTCGCCATAGACCACCACGTCGGTCCATAGCGGCGCCAGAGCGCGATAGGTGGCCGGCCAATCCGTTGAAGCGCCGCGATACTCGATCCCGCCCGGCCCGCGCCGCGAGATCACGTCGCCGGCGTTGAAGATCATATGCCCGACGTCGGCGCCGCGCGCCCTCAGGGCGGCGCAAAGCTCACGACCGAAGGGACCATAGGGAAGGTTGACCAGCAAAAAGCGTCGATGCACGCGGAGCCTTTCAGGCGGACCGGGAAACCGCGCTCCGCCTTTAGATCGCGGGCGGCCTTCCGCCAAGGCGAAGGGCCCGCCGGAGTGATCCGGCGGGCCCCTGCCTGGTGTTTCGACTTGTCTTCGAAGCTTGGGCTTAGAAGTTGATGTCGATGGTGGCGCGACGGTTCAGCGGCTCGCGCACGCCGTCG